>Ga0065711_1026880_pt1 | contig 57830 bp, 49 predicted proteins | sample Hoacrofraction12_FD_59098 | JGI IMG/M metagenome (GOLD analysis project Ga0065711, IMG submission 59098) | Hoatzin crop microbial communities from Cojedes, Venezuela - Epithelial fraction 12 v2 (version 2) | ecosystem: Host-associated > Birds > Digestive system > Esophagus > Crop | place...
GGTCTTGAATATCTCCAGAGAAGGAGACTCCACAGCCTCCCTGGGCAGCCTGTTCCAGTGCTCCGTCACCCTCAGAGGGAAGAAGTTCTTCCTCATGTTCAGACGGAACTTCCTATGCTTCCATTTGTGCCCATTGCCCCTTGTCCTGTCACTGGGCACCACTGAAAAGAGCTTGGCCCCATCCTCCTGGCACTGGCAAAATAAGCTTTTAAAGAAGAGTCTTTAAATGTTGCTCCATTGATAAGTGTTTGTTCAGCAATTTAGCTCTTATATAACAGACTCTGGAAGTTATTTTGAATATGCAGGTTTTTTAAAAAATAATTGTGTTATGCAGCAAAACCTGGCTACTGTATACTGCTTTCCTCCTCTTTCCCCAGTATAAAATAAATCTTGTTGCCACATTCAAAATCCCTGTCTTCCAGGACTGAAAGCATCAGCAATATAGTCAGAGGCTGCTTATGTTTAGAGGAAGTGGTCCCGTTTTTCATTTGGCTAGCTCTTAACCGGGAATTAATATTTACAGGGTACTACCTACTGTTTTAATGCTCATTGCCTCTGAGGCAGCTGAGTTTTGTGGTGTTAATTTTTGCCTATATGTCAGAAAAAAAATCTCAAATTGTTAAATAGCATATTTACATTTTAGTGCTGTGGCATGCATTACAGGTGCCATCCTATACTTCTCTCTTATGGCATGTGTGTTCTCCCCAAATCACAAACCCATGCCACCTCTGGGCAGTTTCTTAATGAGGTGGCTAGAGTTGTAATAGCATGACATCCACTTAGGAGGAAACCAGCTTTGTGCAGGGGTTGTTCACTGTGCCTCCCGAAGGGGGGTAAGGCTAGAAATTACTCTTGCAAGGAGTCATTGACTGTTTTAATGTGAAAAGAAAAGGGCGTGGGAGTTGCAAGCAAGGCCCTTACTGAAACATCGTTCAGTACAAGAGATGCTCAGTAGCCATATGATTTATTTTCCTTCTGCTAGATCTTCTAATAAATTAGTAAAATATTTAAAAAAATTATTTTACCCAGCAAGAAACTTCTGTAAAATCCTTCCCCAGATTACGCTTTTTCTACCTCTCTCTGTTAACAATATGCTAAAGTAATTAGCTGAAGCCACTGATTCTTTACTGTCATCTAGTTCCAGCAATCTCATTTGAAACTTTTCAAGGGAACCTTCCTACAAGGGATAACTGACCTTGGTGAAATAATCAGCCTCACTGGGAATAAGTTTTGTATGAATAAATGTTGAAGTAATCTTATTCCCTTTTGAAAGTATAATTAGCAAACTCAAAAATTCAGTTAAATTGGAGATGGAAAAGCCCAAGCAATGGACTTTATTAATCCAACGCTCTTTCATTTAATTTGATTGTATGGAAAAGTTAGTGTGTTGTTTGTGTTCAGTGAATATCTCTTATGCTATCACATGGCATGGCATGAATACAATAATTGGGCAATGCTTTTGGTTTGAGCAGTTGTTCGGTTGTTGTGGTTTTTGTAATTCTCGAGAACGGGTACAATATGGGCATTGGCAGGTGTCCAGCAGCCTGTGTGGACTGTATCAGAATGAAAAGTTTTATCTCGTCGGTGTCTTGTTGAAGAGTGGTAAGATGGATGCAGTGCCTGGTCACATTTTATGATGACATTGAAATTTGGCCAGAGGGATCAATCCAATGATAGCCATTAAGTTGTTACATCCACTTTTAACCAAGGATTTGGACCACTTATGGGTGAAAAGCTTCATGTCCCATATTCATAACTCGTAAGGCTTAAATCCTTCCTCTTCTTTTTGAGTTGTAGGAAATCTAACCAAACACTCTTACCTGCCTTCATCTTTCCCATTCCCTCTTTATTCTTTTGCTATGACTGAAGAAGACTGTTACTTTACTACATCTTAAACACAAATTCTACTTCAAGTTAGTAAAAGGATCAAGTAGAAGGATGTTGGCCACTACTGTTTTGTGATCACACCAGTTGTTTTTGCAGATGTGGTGTTTACTGGGACAGCTGATGGGAAGATTGTCAAAATTGAAGATGGGGAAATAGAAACAATAGCCAGAATTGGCCATGGTCCTTGTGGTGAGTGACAGCTCCTGAACATTAGTGTACCTGAAAACATCTGGGTCAGGGCTTGGGTTGATTAAACTGATGTTCTGACTGGATTGCTCGTGCAAATGTGTATATTCTTCTGTAGAGATTTGTAGCAGAAATACTAATATATTTGTATGAATGAAGTATGAGTGGAAATATATATAAGTACTGCAAGGAACAGTAGAACAGAGGGCCAAAAGAATAGGAATGGGTGCTCTAGATAACAAAGGACACTGTTCTCAGCAGTAAAATTTAGGAGTGTGTGGTTTTTATGTGATGACTACAAGGCCTGTGCTCTCGAAAGGCTGCATTATGGATGACGTGTTGGTAGAAGATGCTGCATTTCATCAGCAGGAGGAAGGCAAGGTTGAAGTGCATCACAAATAACATTCCTTTTCCTGTTAGTCCATCTAGAAAAAGCACGTATCCTAAACAAGAAAAAAATGAGCAGCAACCTGGCCCAATATTTATGGAAGCTGAAGGCAGCAAGATTCTGAGGTGAAGGGCCACCCCATAAAAGCTGAGGACTCCTAAGCAAGTGTGAGTGAGTGAACTCTGAGATAATGTGTGAGTGGGAAAGATCACCTTATTTAGAGATTTTTGAAAATAAATATCACCTTCCCCATCTACAGAATTTTGCCTTGCATTTTGTTGTACAAATTTCTCTTCCTCTGTTTGCAAGTACGGTGGGGGGCTGTGGTGGCTGCCCCTACTTTAGCAGAGATCTTCTGCTGGTCATTAGATTTCTGTTTTCTCCCTACTAAACTACAGTTATGTGTTGTTGAATTCCACACGTCTTTGTGAACTGCTTATTTGCTTCATTTAATGAGATTTTGGGAACTGAGAAGAACTGGTAGTGGCTTGTTTATTAACAGAACTCTTTTTATGGGGAAGCTTAATGTCAGCCATCTCAGTACTGCCTGGGCAATCTGAGAGGCGTGGCTGGTGTTTGTGGGGCTGTGGGTAGTTTTGTTTGCGGTGACACTGTAGAAGCTTACACGAGGTTCTGCAGCCCCATGCTGGTTGCCAGTTAGACAGAAATTATGGGCAGGAGCTGTTGCTGTCTTTATATAGCCTGCATGGACATGTTTGTATTTTAGCTATGTAATTTTACTTGGATGTTCACATGATCCCGCTCTGAACTGATTTGGAAGCACTCTCTTGGCTGCCTACCAAGTAGGACAGCCTTGGTGCTAACAGCCAATGAAATCTGCTGCCAACTGATAGGAAGCTGGACTTCCAGCTGCTGCTTAGGCATGAATGTGGTTTGGGATGGATATGAAGAATCACCTCGCCACTGCTCATTTCAGTTGGACTTTTACAACTTGGGGGAGGTGGGAAGATTAGACTGTCCTATTTCTTTGGGGCCAGAGGTAGTGGGGACCCTAGACTTCTGTCTTGCCCTCCTTGAGTTGGGGAGGGAAGTGGAAAGGCTGTAGCTGACTACCTTCTCCAAAAGTTTCTCTTGCTGATCTTTCAAACTACAGATGTTCTGAAGTTCTTAGTTCCCCAGGACTCAATAGGCAAATTTTTCAGATTTGCAGTATTCCCTTTCCTCCTCATTTATAAGTCTTCAGTGTCGGTCTGAGAAACCGGCTGTTTCATGACAGCGTTGGACCTTTCCAGAAAAACAAAGTTTCAAGATGTGCATGTATTTTTTTTTTTTTATTTTGAAAAGAAAAAGAAACCTGTAGTAAAACAGATTCTTTCTGAGAAGAAGCATTTAATTAAATCCCATTTTCTGACATTCAGCCCTACTTGGGGCAGCTGTTATCTAGCTACCAGCCTGGCAAATCATATGATTATCTCTAGACTGGTGAAAACATGGGGATATCCATTTCACTCACACCTAGGAAAGTAAGAATGATTTCTTTAATGAATGTGTGTGGTGCTGGCCGCAGAGTTTTGTTAAGCTACATTTTGACCTACGTAGGTAGCCTGAATGCCTTGTATTTATTTCTATTTGGAAAACCATTTTAAAATTGTTTCCTAAGGAACCCGTGAAGATGAGCCAACGTGTGGAAGACCACTTGGCATTAGAGTGGGACCAAATAACACCCTTTTTGTGGCAGATGCTTATTATGGACTCTATGAAGTTAATCCTGGTACAGGTATGACTTTTCTGCTCAGAAGTTCTCTTCCGCTGACAAATCTGGACTTCATTTGCAGTTTTGCCAGACACTGCAGGCAAAACAATGCCTGCTTTCTTTGTAGAGCGGTTTGGAGCTGTCTGGATGAAATATGCTATGCAAGAACTTGATAGTTATTTTCTTGTAGCAGTCGCTTCCTCTCTATGTCTGTCTGGATCAGAGTTACCAGTGGTTTATCTTCGGGTGACATATACTTTTGGTTGTCAAAATTGGTACCTCAGGATCCGTGAATAAATTTCTGTGTAGCTGTTTCAGTTTTCATAAAGAGAAAAAAAAAATATTGCTGTTACGTACACTTTTTGTCATGTTTGCTGTACTTTTGTTTCTGCCTTGATCTCACTGTGTGGTAATGAAGAGCGCTTAACTTCCATGTAACCCCAATCTGTAGAAAGTGAAGAAAGATGTATTTTGGTGTGGCTGAAGATCAAGTGGATTGTTCCTGCTGAGAAAGGCACTGCTGCATCATGCCCTTCGTTGTATGTCCCTGAGCCAGATCTCAGTTTTAGGAGCTGTGCTGTCAGAGAACAGCAGTTGCTTTCCTGTAGGGTTGATTTTCTGACAGTTCATATCTCCAGATTGGCTTCAGGTGGGGAGAGGGAGGCTAGCTAAATGCTAAGAGAGATGTGGGAGGGTATGATCAAGGTCTCCCCTTTTGATGGCAGACAGCTGCCGTATTAGCTCAGTCATGATGAAACCAAGCAAACAAACCAACCCAAACCCCATGCCCAAAGATGACTTCAATAGATTTTGGTTAATTATTAGAGATTTGACGTTAATAATTTGCCTAGTAATATGTAGCAGAGCTGATGGTGTCAGAGCAGTTTAGTGAACCTGCTGTTGTTTCAATATGTAGAAAGTACTACCCTTTGTTCCTGCAGATCTATGGGGAAAGAGGGAGTAGTGATTGGCTTGCCTGCATCCTTCTACAGGGTTGGGACCTGAGTTTGCACTTGGTTTCATATAAGCTTCAGAAACGTGAAAAGTCTGGCGCTTATCGATAGGGAACATCATCTGCTGTTTTTCTGAAGAATATTTTCTTCTGGTCATTGATGTTTGGTGTTGAGTTCCATTACAAGCCAAAACCATATTACTGAAGAGGTAGGAATAGAAAAAATGTGAAGTGCCTGTGAATTTCATGTTAGTATTGAACTCCTTTTCAAGGCAGAATATACAAAAGCTTGTCTTGCATGTTTTTTTTTTTTTCTTCTTTTTGTAACCAGGTGAAACAAAAATGCTTGTGTCAACCAAAACACTAGTTGAAGGTCAGAGGTTGTCGTTTGTGAATGATCTTACAGTGACCCGGGATGGGAGGAAAATCTACTTCACCGACTCCAGTAGCAAATGGCAAAGACGGGACTACTTATTCTTGATTATGGAAGGCACAGATGATGGGCGGCAAGTATCTCTTCCCCAAGGCATTTAACATATTGTAAGCTCAGCTGTAGGAATGGACTTCATCACTTCACAGAATCACAGAATGTTAGGGGTTGGAAGGGACCTCTGTGGGTCATCTAGTCCAACCCCCCTGCCGAAGCAGGGTCACCTAGAGCAGGCTGAACAGGGCCATGTCCAGGCGGGTTTTGAATATCTCCAGAGAAGGAGAATCCACAACCTGCCTTGGCAGCCTGTTCCAATGCTCCGACACCCTCAGAGTGAAGAAGTTCTTCCTTGGTCTTCAAGTTTTTTCTCTTTATAAACCACCTGTGCAAACACTGCTCTGCCCAGGAGAAGGTCAGAGAATGTGTGGATGTTGCTAATGAGACCTGCAGTGAAATAAATGAGATTCCCCTTTTTCCTTCAAGAGGACTTGCATGGAACATCTGTTTTAGAAGGGAAGGTGTTAGCATTACGTTCAGCCTAAATCCTTCATGAATGCTGCCACTCTGAAGTCCCTTAGTATTTCTCCCGTGTTCATAAACTAATGCTTCCCAGCAATTCTGCCTTTTTACTTAGGTGAAGTAAATGTGAGAAAAGATAGAACACCTGGAGAATGAAGCCAAGATGAATAAATGTTTGTCTTCACTTAAAACCATATACAATGCTTTCTTTTTAGCCTGCTTGAATATGACACAGTAACAAAAGAAGTGAAAGTCTTAATGGTGGGGCTGAGGTTTCCCAATGGTGTCCAGCTCTCTCCTGCAGAAGACTTTGTCCTGGTGCAGGAGACAACCATGGCTAGAATCAGGAGGTGAGTACGACTTTGCTGAAATTATTACTACTCTCTGTTTAGAGATTGTTTAAATAAATTAGTTGAGTGACAAAATAAACCCTACACTCTATTCATGCCTAGTTATCAATGGCAAAGAAGGTGGCCTTTCTCAATACTTAAATTTTTTCTTTCACTGTAAACATCTGGACCGCATAATATTTCCATTGTATGCTCCTTAAGCATAGTAGAGTAAGCTGACTTTTTCTGGGGAGAGGAATTTCCCTGTACCAGAACAAGGGAAAAGAAAATTATTTAAGTGAATTCCTGCTGGGACTTTTATTTATTACTTAGACTGTTTGAGTTAAAATGTCCTAATCCTACTGTCTGTAACTTTCAGGTATTATGTGTCTGGGCTGATGAAAGGTGGAGCAGATATGTTTGTTGAGAACATGCCTGGTCTCCCAGATAATATCAGGTTAAGCAGCTCTGGAGGATATTGGGTAGCTATGCCAGTTGTCCGGCCCAATCCTGGATTTTCTTTGTTGGATTTCTTGTCTGAAAAACCGTGGATTAAAAGAATGATATTTAAGGTAAAAAAAAAAAAAAAATTAAAAAGAATTGTTAAAAAAATCACCTTAAGTGTAGGAATGGAAGTGATAAATGTTTGTTTGTTCTGTTTCTTCTTCCTCAAGGAAGATTTTTAAAAACTTTCATGCTGTGGTTAAAACTGTTGTGGTAGAACAGTCCTTATATATTCATAGGTAGTAAAACTAACATTTCCTCCTCTGAGTAGGAGGTACACATCTCTTAAGTTGCCTTCCATCTTGATCTCAGGAAAGAAAAAGAGACTATCTCTGCCATAGCCATGCAGCAACACAAGATCTACATTTGGCTATGTGAAGACTTCACCTTTGTACTTGAAGTGCCTAAACTACTTTTTACCAGGTGTCTGGAGAGCATTTGGGAAGTCTGACCTGTTCTAGTGACTGCCTTAGGCATCCTAGGAGACTGTGTGTACGTTATGTATGCTGCTAGGTGACACTTTGTTCTGACTCCATATGCCAGTTGTTATGTCACATCCCACTTTAGGATAAGGATGAACAAGAATAATGTACTTTGTAAGGGATATCTGATGCTAAAGAAACAGCATGGTGCTTTTTGAACAATGTGAAGACTTGAAAATACTTCCGTTCTCAAAAAAAAAACCACCCAAAAAACAACAAACCCAAACCCACAAACCAAAAGCAACAAGCAGTGTATGGGATGGAAGTGCCACTTCAGCTAAATGAACTCTGTGATGTCCCTATAAAACCTGTTGTCTCTCCTGGTGTGATGCCAGAGCCTTAACGAAATGATGCTGTGAGGAGCAGAGCATGATGTCTGCTGCTTGGCATCAGCTGCACCAGAACAAGCTGATGTCTCCTGCGTGGACATCCTTTCAGTCTAGTGGATTATGCTTCTGCTGGTCTTTTTTTTTTTTTTTTATAGTTGGCTTTTCAGATGTTAATGTGTTAAGCCTGTGTAATAGTGTTTATTCAGAATGTGCACTTATGTTCTTAGCTGCTTCTTCCAGGGAGTGTAGAATGTATTTGAGTGTATAAGTGTCTGAGATCTAATTGTGGAGGACAAAATATTTTATTGTTAATTTTGTTTTTCTCTTTTCTTTTTCTTTTAGTTGCTGAGTCAGGAAACCGTGACAAAGTTTGTGCCCAAATATAGCCTTGTTGTTGAACTTAGTGAGACAGGATCCTACAGAAGAAGCTTTCATGATCCCAGTGGAGTGACAGTGGCTTATGTTAGTGAGGCACATGAGCACAACGGATATCTTTACCTGGGCTCCTTCCGGTCTCCGTTTATTTGCAGACTTAATCTTCAGCATGTTTAAATGTCCATCCATGATAAAGTGTCACTGTCCTACAATACTCCAGAGTACAAAGGAAGCGTGTGCTTGAAGCAGAGTGTGACCAAGGACAAAAAGTGAAAGAATCTGTTAATGTGCAGTAGCACTGTTCTGTTGCCCTAGGAAAATGTACAGCTTGCTGTACCTGTCCTCTTCCTTGATTTCACTGCTCTTGCTTTGGAGTTGGTATGGGTAATTATTAACATCTGAGGAGCGTGGTGGGGCATCTTCATATGGTTATGTGCTTCTTAAAGAAAATCCCTCCCCAGCCCTGTTTGGAGTCGTGTTAAACAGGCATCGTCTGTCACCTTTAATGCAACTGTATGTCTTCTCATGCTGGAAGGATATGTGATGTATGGAATTTAACTGTATATGATTTGGATTGAAGAGGATGTCTTGCATGTGTTGATTTCTGTTTTAGAACCTCCTGTTTAGGAGTGATTACAGTGCATGTTCTGATGTCATACCATGGTGCTGTGGTAGAGGCAGCAGCATCCAGAACATGACTAGAAATCTAGCTATGCCATTTGGGTTTCTTCAATTCCAGCCCGTGTAATCAATGTCAGACAGTACAATTAACTGTTAATTAACGTGCAGAACAAATTTGATCATTATCTGTAGACTCCTGTGTTTCTTTATAGTATTGTAGTCAGATGATGAATGAAAGTTGCATTTTCTATGTTATTAAAGACTAGTTCCAGTGGGTTTATAAAGGGTCACTTGTAGTATTTCTTCCGTGTTTGCCAGGTCCTGTAGGTCTCCTGTTCATGTTGTAGGTGGCCATTCCTGAGAGAAGTGGGAGGGAAGAGGAATCCTCTTCAGCATGCTTTTTATGGAGAACTGGTAAAGATTTCGGCAAGGTTGGCATCTGAGGATGGATGTGGACTGAAAGGGCCCGTGTAAAATCTAGTAATCTAGCTTTGGTGGGAAATCTTGAAATGCGGTAGTAGCTCATGGATGCTTTCTGGCATCTCCAGAGGAAATAGAGAAAGTAAACCATAACAGATACTCTGCCTGGTAAATCCAGAGAATGCTTTTCTGTAAACCACTACGAAGGAAAGGCTGTGTTGTTACGTTCTGAATACAAGGTTTTGCATCTTGAAGAACTAAAGAGGTTACTTCAGCAGCTGTGTGATTTAGTGGATTGATTCATGCTTTGAGATTGAAGATTCTCCTGCTTTCTCTTTTTCTGCCACTGGGTGATAGTCAAACATAAACTTACGCTATTGCTCAATTTCCTCACCTTTGAAAAGGAAACAATATTTGCTTGATAGGTAATGAAAAGCACCAGAGAAGGGGAAGATGATGTTAAAAATGTTGTCTGCTTTGATTGCCCTTCTACGCTTGTCTTTATTAGTGGAGGGATATGCAGATGAAAGTGATTATTTTCTGTCAGTGCTTCTGTCACCTTGTTCTGTGTTACTACCAGGCCGCAGCAGTCCTGTGGCAAGTAGCTCTTGGTTGCTGGGTCAGGCTGGCTTGTTCCTGTGCAGGCCAGGGGCCCCAAGCCCTTTTGCTTGGCGTGGTGGTTACTGGAGGCAAAAGAAGCCTAGCAGGTGAGTTGCTGAAGGATCTGACCTTTGGTCCAGCTGAGTCCTATCTTAATTTGTGGACAGTGATGGAGTGACACTATGATAAAATTGAAAGGCTGGAGAGGCATGACCTGCTGGGGGGAGGGGGTTGGGGAGGGACAGACTTGTTGCTGCAGGAACCCTGAAGAAGGGCTGAGCACCGGACATGCAATGTCTCTTTCTCAGAAAACCCAGCACAGGATAGGCTGTTTAGACAACAGTTGGTTAGCATTGCTCTGTCAGCCTTCGCAGCTATTTGTCCCATTCTGGTGGGATATGAAAGTTGAAGTTGATAGGATCTTAAATTGAGGTTGCAAAGCAAGTCTGTTGTGGGGTTTGTTTCATACTGGTGCTTTGGTAGCCCTGGGGCAAGCACAGCTTTGCCTGTTGTTACATAGTTACTTCTAGTGATTAATTTGCCAAGGTATCCAACTGAGTAACTTGTGCTGTCTTTTGTAATGTAGTAGACCTCATCTGTTTTGGCATGCCAAGTGTGATGGCTTTTGTGTGACTAATTCTCTTTTAAGATGTGGTCCCTGAAGTTATGAAGTGTGAAAGAAAATAAGTTGTAGTGCTGCTGATGCTCAAGGGGTATAAGACTCACGAAGAGTTGTCTCTTGAGAGTTTTTCGGTCTGATCCTTCTACTCTTCCACCCCATCACTCCTTCCTGGCTACTGTTGGACACTAACAGTACACTGATGATCCTGTGATCCCACCAAAAAGTTCTTGAGTCTGTTTTAGTTCTCTCTGAGCTCTGTAGCAAGTACAGCACACACAGAGGTCATGTGAATAACTTGCCCTTCTTGGGAAGGGGAGAAGAGAATGCCAAATATGAGAGGTATCTAGTAGAGTGTGGCTTTGTCTGGTGTGACTTTTCGGTGGTCTAGTCCAAACTGTCAGACAGTGGCCAGTTATAAGTATCTCAGGGGCAGGTGTGAGAAAACTAGAAATGGTTAATCATGGTGGAACTGAAGCACAGAAGCAGCTTCCCGTAACACGAAGAGAGTTAATGCCTTTATTCACTGGGGCTGTTGCCCTCTGAGCTCTTCTCTTAATCCTGTGGCAGCAGGGAGGGTTGTTCTGCCAAGTGCTACTGTCCGGAAAGGAGACTGGACACCGTGAAGATGTTGGAGCTGTCTGCACAGTCTTCCCTATGGGAGCCCTGTAAAATCCAGCAAGTCAGTGATGAAGGCTAGTGCTGTAGCAGGAAGCTGAGTTGATGCTTTGGGCACCTGAATCCTTTGGCCCTGGGGTCTCATAGGAGTTCAGCCACTACTCCTTTCTGACTGGTGGTGCAGATTCTTTGCTGGCCAGACCTCTCCAGCTGTGCAGAGTGGGCCTTTAGCTACAGCCACATTAGGAATAACTGCAGGCAGACAAAAGGCAGGCTCTGCACTGAGGGCAGGAGGTGAATTCTGGGAGTAGGGTTCAGAGGCAAGCAGGAATTTGTGCCTGTACCAGTCTTTATGGTTTCTGATGTCTTGCCCTGCCTGTCATTGTGTCTGCCCTGGGCAGTAGAAATTTTTCATTGTTCTTGTCTGTGCTCCATTGGAAAGTAGTCGAATAGCTGTCAGTCTAAATGAGTTTGTCTAAAGGTTAAGCCTTTGGATAGAGTGTGCAGTTCTTCTCAGTTTAATTTCTCAGAATGAATAAGGCCTGTCTGTTCAGCCTCTACAAACAGAGAGAGTTCCCTGGGTACAGGTCCAGACAATCAACAGTTCCCTTAAAAAAAATAAAGACCACTGAGGTCTGTAAAGCACCAAATCTAAACTGTGGTAGGTGGCACAACTTAATATCAGTCTGAGCAACAAACTTTGCATGGTGACAGCCTGCTTAACCAGGCCATTGGTATTTCATTTGTCATAAGAACCTTAACATTTCATTTTAGCTGGACATAAATTTGGGTCAGTCTTTTCCTCAGAGGGAGGTGACGTGCCTGTCTCCTGTGTTTTGATAGTGACTTGTTGTCTGCAAGGTTTTTTGGTGCTGTGCCCTGCAAGATAGAGCTCAAGCTGAAGCAGAGTGGGATGGTGGCATGTGAGGCACCAACGTCTAGGAGAAAGTCAGTATACTTGATGCTTCCTAGTGAGAGAAATGTCTGACCCAAGACTGCTGATGCCTCCATGGCCACTAAAATTGAAAGGAGGTCAATTACTGCCATGATGGCTGCAACATTGGCAGGGGACCAGGGTGGAACTGCAGTACCAGGTAGAGGTGTCATTGTGCAGTTTAAGGATCTTATGGCATGTATCTGAATGCAGGGTCTGTATACCTCCAGTCCAAGGAGACCCAAAGTCTGCAGAGGCTGAAAGGAATGCCTTTCCTGAGCTCAGATGGTATTGGCTCCCATTCCTGGTGCTGTGCTGGATCCTGATAGTCCATACTTTGTATGGAAAAGTGGAGTGGTCTGCTGTAGAACCCAGGTGAAACAGGTTGACTGACACACAGCTCTTTCATTACTAAGCATAAGGGGTGCTGAAGAATAGTATTTTCATAGAACCTCAGGTGCTCTTAGATCCTCAAATGCAATACTTGCAGAGTAATGCAGCAGCATTAAAATGCCTGTGGAACAAAAAAAACTGCCATGAACTCTTGGTGCTTCTGTGAAGACTGCTTTTATGGGCTCATTCTGCTTCCACAGAAGTGTGAATCAATGGCATGTTAAGTTTTCAGGTGGATGGCAACACATCTGCCTTGAGCAATGGGGAAAGGTGGAACAAGTTGGACTTGGAAAAAAAACGGCTCACTCTGATTGATGGTGTCAGTGCAAGAACATGACACCTTTGCAGCTCTGAGGCTGGCTCTTCTCTAGCGTGGACACATCACCCACACTGGAAGAAGCAGGAGCATTTACAGCAGTATCTAAAGATCTTGTCATGGCAAGATTGTTTCTTGGTGGCAGGAGACGGGGGCTGTGGCTTGCGAAGAAGGGAGGAAGCCCTCTCTGCACAACTCCCAGAAGAGCCTGAGGGTGCTTTGTGTGTGTCTTACTCAAGCTTCTTTTGGGACAGACTATGGGACTATGGGAACAGTGCCTGGTCTCCTGAAGAACTTCGGGATGTGTTTGCATTAGCATAAAGCCCTGCAGTAAAACAGCCTAAGGAAAAGGAACTGAGCTGAAGTATACCACAGCTGTGCATTTTAAGGATGTATTTTGTTTTGCTGTGTTGGTGGAACAGATGTTTCTGTAGGGCACAAATTTCAAGAAGATTTTGCGGAAGCTATTTTAAATGCTGTTCCACAGCCAACTGCCCTGTCCTCTTTCTGGTGCAAACTTCCCCTGTAGTAGAGTTGTTGGAAGATAACTCATGTATACCGCTGATGCTTTTATGCAAAGGTTGGTATCTCAGTGTAAATGACTGATGAAAGTGATTGCAAAGCCTTGGGATAAATCCGATTCCTTTAAATCTGTCTCTGCTTTGTGGCAGTAAACTTTGCAGATGAGATAATGACCTCCTAAGCTCCTGGATCTGTCTGATCAGTGATCACAACAGAGATCTGATGATGCTGACACTTGGACGTGCTCATCTAACTTGCTTAGAAAACTGGGTGCTGTAAAAGTATAAGCACATGGAGCAGCTCATTTTGCTGCTCTGTTTGATGTAGGGACTGAAAAACTTAGCGGTAGGTGATTGTAGTTAGCCATATACAAGTTTTTTCCTCCCAGCCAGCAGAATTCTCCTTATCTAGCTGCTGCCAGTTAACCTTGTCTTGGTTCTGTGCAGCTGTGTTCATGACTCCCCCAGCTGTCAGTGGGTCCTGGAAGTCAGTCAGGTTGTGAAATTGGGTACAACTGTTGTAGAAAGGCCTTCCAGGTCCTGAATGTGCTGCTGATGTGAAGAGAATGCAAAGTCTGTCAGTCAGCAATGCCGTGTATTTTGGTGGCAGGCAGTTTGTTTCCTATGCAATTTAAAAAGTAGGAGTGTGAGAGGAAATACTTGCATAGCAAGGCTTTTGAGCAAATGCAGATCTCTGTCTGAGGATCGCTGGGCACAGCAAAGCTCTGGTGAAATGCAGGCTGGCTTGGTTTGAGTAGCGCTGTGTGTGTGGAGGTCTCCTCAGTGTGCAGCTGGTCCCTCCATGTGGCAGACTGCTAGGGACCTCTGGTTCAGGTGAGGCTAAGTATCCTCATAAGCATGTGAGCCAAGAAAGTATATCGTACACTGAGCTCACTTCTTCCAGCATACTGGAGAGAGAGCTCTGAAGCTCAATGAAGCCACCTGTTCAGCTTGTTTGTAGCACTCCTGTGTGAACCCATACCTCTGAAGCACTAGCTTTGGTTGTCCCAGAAGCTCTTAGTGTCACTGCTGGAATTGCTCATTTTTTTCTTCAGCACCTGGGACTGGCAGGAACAGCTTCCTGTTCTCTCCTTGTGCCCTAAATCTTCACTAGAAATATTTATTTTTATTTAATTGCCTTGGTAGCCTGGAATAGATGTCAGAGCTTCAGCAAGCTCTGCAAGGGTATGAACTCCCTGGAGTGAACTGGTGAACAGTTAACCTTGTTGTAAATTCTAGCAAAAATGCAGAGAACAGCGACATGGGCTTTTTTGACTGCTGCATGTCGTTGTGATTAAATGGTACTTAGCTGCAGTACTTCAGGTCTGTGCTAGCAGTGTTCTCCTGATGCAAGACTCTTTAATTGTCCAAATGCTTCTTGAACAAAGTTCTCTGGGGTGGTACACAGAGCTCAGTTGACTTTAGCTCTGCTGCTTTCTTTGGTGCTTATGAGAATTCCGTTACCTGTGGGGGGGATGATCGATGCTGCTATTCCAGTGTGCCTTTCTTGTTGTAATGTTACACCAAACACTTTGCTGCAACTGTAAACATAAGGCTAATCTGTCTTTCTCAGAAGGTGCTTGTCTCCTTTCCTACTGTGTTGGTTGCAATGAGCTCATCTGTGTTGCAGTAAACGCTGGCAACAGTTTCATGTAAAACATGCTTCCAAACAAGCCTGTTTGGATAGAGGGGTCTGTATGATCTTGCTGCATTTGTCTTGAGAGAGCAGCAAGCGTATGTTGGGTTTGTCAGCCTGCATGATGCCAGGTTCACCTGGCTTTTACTTTTGTTCCTTTGACAAATGGGGAATTGAGTCAGTGAGGAGACTGAGATGAAGCCCATTATGCCAGGGGTTTGAAGGGCCACACGTGGGAGACTGTTCTGTGGTGCGCTTACTGCCTGTATGGATCTCTGCGCAGACCTGAACTGATTGTGTGCTGCCTTCTTGCCCCACTGTGGCACGTCGAAAGGCCGATGAAACCTGTCACTGAGCACCAGGCTGTCCTGCTGGCTGAAGGGAGAAACGTGGATCTGCCTGGAGCTGACAACCTTATCCAGCTAAGAGACTGCTGCCCTCAAAGATAAGATGAAACATAGCTGTCTCTCTGGCAGTGTATGCTGAATTTGAACTGCTTCTGAAGCAGAAGTTTAGACTAGCACAGCCTGCAAAGGTTTGCTTTGGGACTACTTGGAGCAGAGACCTCAGTTATGCTGTTAATAGATCCATCTGTCTTAAGATCCCTGGACCTTGGCCTGGAGCCTTTCTTGACTGAATGGTTGTTATAAAGGCTGAAAGTGCAAGTGTCACTGCTAATATGAGTTGCAGTATTGCTGCAGAAAGGCAACAACTATCAGAAGAAAAGGGATGTTTGTGGAAATAGTGTTTTTCATAGCTTAGATCAGGGCCCTATCATTTCGAAGTGCTGCTCTGTGTATGACTGAACATGGGCCCAGAATTTTTTGCTGTTTTAGAGGAGCAGTTACCCAAATCCAAAATAAAGGCTTTAGTCCAGTGTAAGCAATGATCTGCCCATGCATGAAGGGTGAAGGCTGAAGGAATGGTGGATGCCCACCTGGAGAAGACCATCATTCTACTAAACTTCAATATAAGCTATGGTCAGCCAGAGATTGAAAGTCTTATATTGACCTGAATGAAACTACCTGCTTTAACCTCAGCAAAACTGTGCTGTGGGAGTATGTTTGGGTTTATTTGTCTTGGCATTTGCAATCATGTACTGGTTAGTCTAACTAGTGCTTCTACTTTAATCAAAAGCTGTGTAATTTCTGGGTTGTGGGTGTGTTTCAAGACAGCCTTATCCATACTCTTGTCTTGAAGAAAGAACAACTCTACCTCACACATTTCTGACAGATATGTCTAACCTTTTCTCTAGCACTGGATGCTCTGAAGACTTTGTGTGTGTGTATCCCCAGGCAAAATATGTAATTGTTGTAAAGCTTTCCTTAGTATTGTAGCCACTTGTGCCGTGGTTTAGACTTGTTTACATCATAGCTGCATGAAGATTCATCACAGAGTAAAGCAAGTCCAACAGAGCTTCCTGGGTGTGTTCACGCTCCTTGGAAATTCAGCAAGAGGGTGGATGGCTCTCTACTGAATGAATGACAACATGCTCTCATCTGCAGTTTAGTTTTGGAAAAACAGATACATGACTGGATAGCAATACATTCAGTTAAGGCAGGTCTCCTCTTTGTCACTCAGATTTTGAGCAACTTTCTAAGGGAGAAAAACAGCCATATGCTTTGAGAGAAAAGCTCAGTGGCGATTCTGTACAGCTGTTCCCCACTTCAGTTTTGGCCTCAGCAGTCCAGGCAAGGAAAAGGTCGTGGTGGTAGATCCCCTGCAAGTCCGGCTCTCATGTGGAAAGGTGACTCAGTGACAGCGAGCAACGGCGACAGATGCTTTATGTAACCAAGGCGTTATCCAGACCTCAAAATAGCATCTTAGCATCTGCAAGTAAAAGGGGAATTGGTGATGAAGTTCAGGTGGCTGATGGTTGTTCTCAGCATTGTGGGCCATGATGGAGTAGGAGCGAACATCTTTTTGTCTGCCCCCCTTTATTCTAGGAAAAGTACTTTTTGCTAAGCAATTGTATCTTAGTGGGAAAGCCCCTGAAAGGATTTCCCCCACCCAGGAAATCTCTCTATTTACCACATACTCTTATTTCTGCACAGTTTCACTCATTTATCCAGGAATATGAGCTAGGTGGCAATGTCTGGTTCAACTCCTTGTGGACAGGAGCTGGCCCTGGACTCATGAGAAGTACTATGCTGCTTGTACTGATAACCCTGCCTTGCCCCAGCTGGCTCTGCACAGAGGAGTCTTGTACATCTGTGGGGACATGGCAGAGCTGGTCTGAAGGTGACTACACAGCTAGAGATGGCCAAGGTTCACCTGCAGTTACTGGGTATCCCAAAGTAATGTGACACATACCTGTTGCAGGATTTTTTTCCTCTGGAAGTGACAGCTGTCTAGGTTGGAGTGTTCCCTCTTCTCACACACGGTGCGTCCAATTTCCACGTGGAGCATGTATTTCAGTCCTCTGACAATCTAGAGATAGTAATAAGGGATGCCAAGATTTTAGCTAGGAGTCGAATGCTACATCTGTGAATTGTGTGTGGTGGTGTGGATAGAAGTGTGTTATGTTGAGTTACTAGGGTGGTGGAGCCCTCCCATGCAGCAGTTGAATGGGATAGAGGGACATGTGCTGTTTATCTTCGGGCACGCACAGCAGTCCTGAGGAGGATCAGGGCTCCCATGTCTTGGGTGCTCTGTAGGAGGGTTAATTGGTAAATGGTTTGGGAGGACCAGTAGAAGTCTGGGCTCTGCTTACCTGTACCATGGCTTTGTTTATCTGTGATTCCTTAAACAGAAAGAGGTCATTGGAACTGTTGTTGTATCTGTAAACCCCAAAGCGAGCTGCCTTGCGAACGCCAGGATTGTCGGTGTTCATCGGGACAGGGAAGCCGGGGTTCACAGTCGAATGAGGTGGTGGTACATATGTAGCTGAAACAACAGAAAAAATGAATGCAAAACACATCAGGTGCCTGCAACAGTGGGAGCTTCAGCCTTCTGAAACAATGCTAAACCTTCTTACTTGTCCCATGCACCTGTGCTGAAGAAGGACTCTGCTCACATCCATTTCAGAGTAATTTTCCTTCATGTGTTTGAAAGGGTGAAACAATCCTGTGCGATGAAGTGACAGAAAAAGACGCCGCTAGAAGTGATAGCAGAGCTCTAACTTAGAAGAAGCCGGGGTATCATGAGTATTGTTTAAAATCTCTCTGGTACGACTCCTGGCTCATAGAAGGCCCAACTTTTAATCTTGCTGTAAAGTAGATCACATTGCTCAGAATACAGTATAATTTTTGATAACTTCTCAAACACTGGCTGGCAGAGCCCTGCTGCTCTTAGTTGGCAGGCCAAGTTTGACTTGCAGATATAAGTCTTTCCCACCTCCCTTTAATTCTTTGATGGCATCTTGAGGTGTCTGTTTTAAGGGGATTTAGGTGGTGATAAAGGTGGGGGGAAGATGCCCTCTCTCTACATGCTGACAAAGGAGAGGGTGTCCCTGTTCTCCAGCTAGGCAGGGAAGGGCCTGGGGCAGCACTTGCAACTAGCTCCGCACTGTCCTGGAGAACGGGCTGCTTTGGGTGCTGACGTGCTGTTGCCCTGACCCAAATGCCAAGGGCCATCTTGTTATCAAAGCCATGAAGTGGAGGAGCAAGGTGTGTAGGAAATGGAGATGGCAGGGGGGGCTTTCAAGTTTGAGCATTTCTTTCCACACAGTCCTTATTGCTACGTTTTCTTACTTGGTTCTGTGGATAATTTCCTCATGCCCTGCTTGTTTTTTCAATAATTTAAAAGAAGCTCAAAACTTACAGTTAATACCAGTATTTCCTCCCCTTTACGCTTAACTTCCCTGCTGTTTTTTCCTCATCTGAAATACAAACAAGAGGAAGAAATCCTCAGCCTGTGCAAGCTGATGTGCAGCCACTGCTGATGCCGGGACCTGCCAGTGCAGGAGGCGGCCCTTGGAGTTTGCACTCTGTGTGTGTGTAGGCAGTGAGCCTGCACGTGCACACAAATGTGCATACAGAGCTTGTACTAGATTTGCTGTGAAAGTCAAGCTTTTTATCACCTCCAACTTTTTTTCACAGCTAGATCTCTCACTAACAGCCGAGCAGAGAGCATAGACTATGTATTTTAGCCAGTTTCTACTGAGAAACTCCAAAGTGGAAGAGAGGGGCAACCTGGTGACCCAGAATCTATTTTAAAAAACCCCCAAACCCCAGCGTTACATGCCACCATTGGCACACGGGGCGGCAAAAATTCAACTTTCAGGTTACTTGTATATGCCCTAGTTACTTTGTCTCACCCTCCTGTGTAGGCGGTAATGGCTGCACCCCCTTGTAACACTGCTCACGGATTAGAGCGTTGACCTGCAAAGGAGGGACCCAGTTCCTCAACCCCAGGATGTCCAAATTCACACCTCTTCCTGGCTGATACACCAGCTACCTTAATGACCCCAGTGTTGTCCAGCAGGTGGGAGCAGAGAGACCTGGGCGGTGTGTGTCTGAAAGGTGCAGCTGTTCTGCGACTGGCTTTGTGTCTGGTGTGGAGGTGACAAGCTTTCCTGTCCCATGTCTCTGGTCTATTTTGGGACTGGGCGTGCAGCCAGTGCCGAGCAACCTCACGGTGTTTTTTTCACTGAACAGCCCAGATTCCACTTGTAGTTCCTGAGACTATTCCCTAAGGGGTAATATTTTCCCACTGCAGCAAGGGTGGGATTGAAGAGTCAGAGACTCACAACCATGCAGCCTAGGGCTGAAGGTGTTTCTCAGGCAGCACGTCTTATCCAGCAGTCAGCTCATGGGTAAGACTTTCCAAAGCATCTGTTTGTTATCTTGTCCTGAACAGGGACTCTGCCAGGGGGTAAAGGTGGTGGGACCCACAAGTGATTCAAGAGGGCCTTGCAGGACCTGCCTGAAGCCAGAAAGGAACCCTGGGGCAAAGCAGGGCCTTGTTTTGGTCCTTGCCCATAAGGCCAGCTGTCCTCTTCCTCAGGGGTGCCGTGCTCTTTCCCGTGCCATCGATACCAACTCTGTAGCTGATAGGAACAAGCTTTTTCCTGAGCTCACCTAACAACTGAGACAGCCTGCCAGGCTGAGAGCAGGTCACTGGCTTGGGCTCATCTGGCTGCTCTCCAGACCTTGCTTGAATCTATGCTCTTGTGGCTGTTGGAAAGTCAGATGTGGTAGTGGTGGGGATGTTGACAGCAGATGCTGTCCTATGTAGTAGGAGAAGACAACTGCAGGCTTTATCAATCTTAGCACAAAGTCCCTTTGTGGCTTAACAGCCCTCAACATCTCTTGAGTCATGGTGACGTCGTTTTTAGGCACGGGGTGGCAGGGTGAGTGAGGCTGGCTGAAGTCACACCGTGTGTATGGGAAGAAAACTGAGTATGTTCCTCAAAGCAAGAGGCAGAGCCCAAAGTGCCGTTATTCCTAACTCCAGTGCCTGGTAGATCCAGTAGTGTCACTCATGGCAAGGCCTCTGAAATGTAACGTCTGGAGAGGCAGGCTCACAGTCTAGCAAGCTGGACCATGTGTTGTAGAAAGGTAGCAGGCTGGAAATATACCGTGTGTTGTAGGCAGATGGTAGTCTAGTGTATTTTGCCCCAGCTTTCACCAAAGGGTACTGGGCATTTTACCTCCTTCACCCATTGCAACTTGCTGTTGGGAATGACTCCTATCAGAGCAAAGTGGATATAAAATCTCCTGAGCCCTGGTGGGAGAACTTTACCCCCCTGTTTTCCCGTGGTGACCCGGATTCCTCAAGGCTAGGATTTGTTTTTCTTTATGTGCTTTGGTTCTCATTCAAGGTTGCACGGCGCACACACTGGGCTGAAATCACTTTTGCTGTTTGGAATAGTTCGCACCACTGTATTTCCAAAACCCAGATACTCTCTGGTGCGAGGCACCTGTAGTTCTGATTTTCCCCATTGCAGCCTTTCTTAACTGCTTATTCCCTGGGGACCCTCTTGAGGGCCATTACCTTAAAAAGCTGAATGTGTGTAAGGTGATGGCCCCACTCCAAGAGCAAAGCAGAGTGGCCCAGAGGGTCAGTTTAACAGTGCAGACATTACCAGTATTGGTGAAACACTTGTCGTCCCTTGGGTGGGAGCAGAGGCACTGCACCACCTGGCCAGGCATGTATAATACTCAGAGGCCCAGAGGGTGTGATCTCATGACCTGGGAAAACAGCTCTTACTGCTCTACAGGGAGATGCTTAGGGCCAGAGCATTTGTATTTCAGACCCCATCCTTGCTTCTGGGTTTGGAAATGTGAAGAGAGAGGGGAAGAATCTGGCCCTTCTCCTCTTCCTCCTGCCAGACGGTGGTAGGGTAGATGGCAGAGGAGAACGCTGTGCGCTCTTTTCTTCCCCTGAGTTAACTGGCAACTGCCCGTTATTAAGCAAGAGAGTGCTGTTCTTGCAGAGATGAGTTGAATGTCGTATTAAGAGGCCCTTGCTTGTGCTTTCCTCGTTAAGGAATAATTTGGTGGCCCTGTTCCTGCAGTATGAGAGCAATCCTGGGGATGCTCTCTCCTTGCCTGCAGTGAAGCAAACAGGCAGATTACAACAGGTTGCTTGTTTTTGTCCCATCAAGTGCTTTCAAAACCTCCTCCCCGTTACTAGGAGCAAGGCTAACTTTATCTTTACATTTAAGACACAGCAGAGTTCCTGCATGCCTCTGCAACCCCCAAAGGAAACCACAGCCGAAACAAAAAGCTACTGGCTAACCAAACGCCATCCCTGAGTGCATTCGTACTTTCCGTGTGTGGGAGCCAAAGTAAGACTGAAGTAGAGCTAAAACCTTCAGAGAGAGAACACTCCTGTCTGCAGCTCCCATTCTAAAGATTTAAGGCCAGCTGCAATCAAGAGAGTTTCCTTGCTCAGCAAAGAAAGAAACGATACGGAGTAGTGTTTCATTAAAGTCAGCTAATCGGCACTCAAGTGCCCATCTGTACTTAGCAGTCAAATTGTTACCTACAGTCTTTAGATTTAATAATCAAGGTCATGCAGAGTTTAAACACCGACTAATAAGTTAAAACCAAAAGTTGACTTGAAAATCCTGAGATGATGTCCCTGGATAACGTGGTTCACTACAAGGGGAGAAATTCTTTTAAGCAGTTGGATTTTCAGCTGCAGTCTGAACCCTGCAGTGCTGAGCCAGCACGGGCGGCAGTTGGAGAAGGGCTGTCATTTACCAGTGCATTAGAAAGCAGCACTCACAAGACCTAAAGCACAACGAAAACAGAACTTATTTTCCACTCTTACCATCTGATGTCCTGGTGAAGCCCCAGAGCGCTAAGCAGCAAAGCGCGGCGAAGCTGCAGGGGAAGTTCACTGCCATCTCCACCCCTTCAGAAGAGAAGCCCGCCAGCGAGAGGAGTGACCGCCCTCCTTCCTGCAGGGGAAATGTTCCTCGCTGGGTGCTCTTATTGGCTAGGAGGAAAGAAAAAATGCACCCTAAACCCCCCTGAATCATTGCAGCTCTGATGCAGACTTTGTCTCCTGCCGATGACCACGTACCTCAGATCCTCCTCACCAACCTCTGGCTTGGTGATGGCAGTGCCAGTCCTGCATCAGACCAGGGACTCTTGCTTCGTGATCCACAGGGGCTATGCAGAAGCATGGGCAGATATGTGTGATGTAACTCTGGGAAGTGGTATGGGGAGAGTAACGGTCTTGTGCTTTAAGATCTATGTAGAAATTTAACCCCTAAGAAATGGACAGTGAGCCCTGGGGATGTAGTTCTCGTGTGTGGATGTCTGTGTGGGGAGAAGCCTGACAGAAATGGGCCCAGTCTTGATTCCCCTGATGTGGAGAAGTGGGGTTTGGGTGAGGGAGACAAGGAAGTTTTAGGGGTACCTACTTGAGGGGGCTGTGTGGAGCAGGGCCAGTAGGAAGAAGATTTTGGTTTTGATGGCGGAGAACACTGTGACTCACATTTACAAGAGGTGTTTTGACAACAGGAAAGGGCTGTGTTAGGCTCAAAGGGTGTGAGGATTTTTGTAGGTGCTCTCCAGAGAGCAAGTGAAACACAAGGAGACGGGTATTTTGACTCTCTGTGGCACGCAGATTTTCAGCTCCAGGGCTGGATTCCCAAGGGTCGGTGCTTGGTTTCCAGAGAGGTCACCTCCAGGCAGAGTTCATCCATGCTGACAAGCTTGCAAGTCCAGGGAAAGGAGTTGATTGCCAGATCTTGTGACAGACCTGAGATCACCAGCTGCTCAATTCAGGAGACTAGGAGATGAACTGGTGTCTCACTGAAGGGCTGAGAGTGGTGGACAGTGTGTGTACCTTTGTCTCAGGTGAGCAGGGAGATGGTGGTTGCCTTTCACTTGCCCTGGCAATAAACTATGCTCCTTTCTGAGCAAAGACATTGTATCGCCTGAAGGAAAGTCCTAATCTAGGTCAGTGTAAGTGGTGCATATGAAGCTGGAGAGCAATAATCTTAGTGTTTCCTTGTAAGAAAGGATTAGATAAACCCTCTTTTGAAACGACCCACTGAGAAGCAATGGGGCAAGCATTGTGAGTCGTATTTATCATCAGTCCTACTTGCATAGAGCTTCTGAAACACCCCAAAGCCTATGGAAAACATTGACAGAGCATGAGAGGGGCTATACTGGGGTCCCCCCCTGCCCCCCTTTCATTTTCTGAGCTAACACAGTGACCTGTCCCTCACCTGTGGCACAGGTAGGGACTCGCTCTTCTGCATGGCTGAGTCGGGTATCTTCAGCCCTTCTTTTCTCCTCGAGAGCTGCGCTCTGTCTTTCTGCCTTACTGAGAGGCTCTGGAGGGGTGTCTTTGTAAGCCTACAGCTGAGTCCTCCTGCAACATGCAAGAGAGGGGGTGGTCGGGATCCTCGTCGCTGGATCCCGACGCATCTCCTGTGTGTTGCAAGAGCCTGTTTGTCACCCTGCCACATGATGAACCAGAAAGGAGTTCAGGCTTCCTGCAGGATCTCCGTCCCTGCTCTCTTTGCTCCTGGTGAGCTCACAGCCTTCTGATCTGGGTCAGAAAGGGCCCAGCATGAGGGTCCGCTCACGGGTTTGGGGGGACCTTTTTAGAGCATAGATTCTTTCCTCGCTTAAAATGAGTGCTTTGGGACACCGCTAGCAGCCCTTTGAGAGGGTTGAGCGTGAGTAGGGACGATGACTAGTGAAGGCAGAGGGGTGGCGAGGTGCAGCTCTGGCCCCCCCACCTTCCTAGAGGGCACCAGAAGGTCACTCACCATGGCGAGCCCACCCGTGCTTGCGCCAGGCACCCACGGAGCACATCCAGCAGTTGCTGCTGCATTGCCTCCAGCCTGGGTGCTGGGGAGACTGCAGTGCCCTTGCGTGGAGCCTCCCCCTCTGCACAGAAGCCTAAGGCAAGTGCAGACCTCCCACAGAGCAGAGTTGTCCCTGGTGGGGTAGGGACAGAACCCAGGGGCAGTGGCCCTGTTTCAGCCTCCTCCGAAATCAGCGATGCCCTGGGCTTTCCTCTTGCCTTGGAGATTGCGTGTGGTTTTGACAGATCAGCTCTTGGGTGCCTGAGGGTTGGTGCCCCAGGGCAGAGGGGAGCATGCTCTGGATGTCAGGGCACAAGCGCCCACAGTCTGATGCAAACCTGGCTTGGTCTGCCTTCTGCTGTCCTGCTGTGGTGGCATCTGTGCTGCCACAGACTTTTTGCTGGGGAGCTCAGGACCTGCTCTGGGACCTGCTCTTTCCTGAAGTCCAGTGTTTCACTGTTAACAGGGTTTATAAAACCAAACAGTGACTTAAAGAAAGTGGCGTGTGTCTGCAGAAGGCATGTTTTCCCTTCCTGCTTCCCTCTCCCCTTCTTTCCATAAAATTGCTCATTTACAGCTCTTCCAAATCAGCTTTTCCTTTTCCTAATGACCCTTTTATGACTCGGCTGAGGAAGTTTCTCCAGTTCTTTTCTCCTAGGAAGTAACAAAGTGCTCACTAATGAGCAATAGTATTAATAGTGCTAGGTACTATTATGTAAAAAAAACCCCAAGAAACAAAAAACCTACCAAAAAACTAACCCCCCTCAGCTGACAAACAGTAGCAAACTCCTCCAAGCCCACAATACGCAAAGACTTGTTTTTGTGGGGGAATTTTTGTGCTGTGGAGGAACTTGTGATTGGAGACTGGGACTGTTGTCCCTTTGCCCTGTCTCATGCCAGCCCAGTGCCATCTCCTGAGACACTGCTTTGTGCCCTGAATTCATCCGTAGAAGGAGTGGAGCAATGTGATGTCTCATCTGACATCCAACCCAGGAAAATGAGGCAGATCCTCTTCTCGTTGAAGATCCCTCAGGGTCCCTGGTGGGGATTTCACCCACTTTCCCTGGAATACACGTGTAGACCACCTCCTCCAGACCAGCACAGTGCATGTGGGACACTCTGCCCGGTGGTTTCCACTCTCTAATTTTCTCCGTATGTGGCTGTTCCCGAGTGAGCAGAAATGCCGAACAGGGAGAGGATGAGTTTTCTCACTGATTACCCCAGGGTAAACAGAGCATTTGCTTTAAGCAAACAGCTAGCCCTGACCCAGTCTAAATCAAGCTTGTGATCTTTCTGCATTAAGCAGGGTTAAATAGATCTTAAAAGACTTGTACGCCTGAAGAACCCTCGTGTTTGTTTCTGTGTCAGTAGGGGATGTTTATTGCAAATTGTGGGAGACCAAGTCCGCTCTCTTTTCTGCAAGGAAGCCTGCAGAGTCTGTTTGTTCTCCCGCTGTTGGGCTGGGTTATTAGAGGCTTGGAAACAGTGTGCAGCTGTGGGGGGATTTTTTTTATTAAAATTGAAAAAACCCACCACCTTTTATTATCCATAAATCAAAGATGTAATTATCTTCTCCTTTTCCATTGAAAAAGCAAAAATGTAGTAACTGAAGTTTGATTTTTCATAACATTTGGTGCATGAGGTGGACTTTTTCAGCATCACTTATTACTTCTGTCATTTGAGGCACACCTTTGGCCACATAGCACAACCCAGGAGTTGCCACCGTGGCTTCCTGGAATAATGCCAGTGGGGTCTGCAAGGGATCATGTTGGAATTATACTCATGTAAATACGATCAGCATCTAGCCCTGCACCCACAAGTTTTCATCTGCAGTTCTGACTCGCTCTTTGCACTTCACGGATCAATGGGGGACTGTAAGAAAAATTAATTTCATTAACTTTTGCAGGGGCTTGGAGGGTTTGAAATGTGCTTTCAAAAGTTTTAAGACACATTTACCAGTGTCAATAGTTGGGATTTTTTTCCCTTTGATTTTTTTTACATTTTCTAGGCCTTCATCTGATCCCCAGGGCAGTTAATTTAGTTGGTGTTGCTTTAATGAAGGGTCTGAGCAGGAGGATGCTTTTTTGACTCTCAACTGTAAGAGAGAAATCCCCACATTTCAGCTTTTGGTAGACGAGTACATGGGAAAACTGTGTTACTTTGGCAGAGTGGCATCAGCAGACTTTAAGCCTTAAGGGTGAAAGAGGTGGGCATGATGTCTTCTTCCACACTGGAGACCTGCACTTGGCAGATGTTGAAATATGTCGAGGTGTGGAGAAAGGACAGTCCAAGGAAGAAGGACCAGGATAAAGCATTCAGGTGAGGACCCAGCTGCTCCATTGCCTTCCTCTAGCAGGAACACCTCGCCAGCCCTGTCTTCCGTAAGTGGAAAACCACGCAGCTCATATAGCAGCAGCTTTTAAGTACAGGGTCACCTGGGCAAGCCACAGGCTTGTGTGCCCTGTAAGCAGGCATGTGGCTGAAGAAGTTTGGTCAGGCACAGGAGAAGGAGGAAAATGGTTCAGAGCACACATCCCTACATAGGATTAAGTCAGCAGTGGTGGCCACAGTCGGGATGATGTGTCTGTGCACTTGGCAGCAATAGGGTGTAGAGAAGAAACTGGTGTTTCACACTAGTGGGTTGGCCTCACTCTGGGAATTTGTCTCCTAATGCTCCCTTGTCTCTTCTGCCAGGTGCTCTGTAGCTCACCAACACCCCACCTGTCCCTCCACTGCAGAAGTTGCTCTGGTTTTTCAAAGGGATCAAGGCTTGTGCAGTTGCATCTGTTTTTGTACTGGCAATAATTTTTGAAATGATGAATTTCAATCAAACATGAAAGCAAGCTGGAAGACTTGAGGATAATCTGTTTACCATACATTTCTAGAGAAGGGAAGTGAGACCCAAATGAATGGCTGGGCTGAGAGGAGGGGGAGGACAACCATGGGATTATCTAGTCTATCCGCCAGTGGCATCGTCAGCTGGTGTGCAGAGATTGCCTACAGATTGCACTGTGGGGTATTTTTGAGGGATGGGTGTATGTAAAAACCGCTCCATATTTTACCTTGGGGCTGTTCTATTTATTTTGAGATGAACATACCTCCCATACCTTCCTCCTCCATCTGAAGATTTGAAATAGTTCACTTCCAGGACAAGCCTGCTCCTCACTGCAATGAGAAAGGAGACAGACGTTTCACTGGGATCCTGGTGCTGTTCCTACTGCAGCATCCAAGGTTTGCTGCTTGAATTTAAAATCAGCTAGAGCCTGACTACCTCAGTAAGAACAAATTTTCCATTTCTAACAGGAACATGATATACAGATGTCCAGAGCAAAGGTCCCTTTAGCCCTGAACCTTCTTCTGGCACACAGCCTGGAGGGGAGGATTCTTGTTCTCCTGAGCTACCCTGAAAGTATTACAAATACAGTTAATCAGCTTGTTCTCAATCCCATTTGGGGACCACATTTTGCTGGGAAGTACAGATCAGGAGATGTCAGTGACCGTGCAGATGTTCCCTGCCTCAGTTTTCCCACTGGGTTTTTCCATATTTTTGCTTGTTTCGCTGACGGCCATCTCTGGTCAGGACTGTGTACAGCACCTGGCACTAGTCACATCCTACTTTGTGACAGAGCTTCTTGGCAAAGCACAATGTAAGACGAGTAATGATGAAGCGCTACCAGTTTAGCTCTTGCCACTGTGGCACTTTGCTTTCTCAAACAATGGTCCACATGCAGCGGCTTCTCACTCCACTCTGTTACCCCCTGGCGTGGTGCTGAGCGTAGTCAGACGACTGTGCAAGCCCCTGCAAACCTCTTAGCAACTGAATTAAGGCTTGAGAGGTGACTGGGAGAAGCGCTGGGTCAGCCAGCCCACTTGGGGCCTTTTTGAAGGAGACTGACCCATTTAAATAGATCTTTTTCTTATCACATTGGGAAGTGCCTGGGCAGAGCCATAGGCTTAGGCAGACACGATGTTTGCTAATTGCTTGTGTTTCAGCAGTGCTGAAGGTCCCTACCATGGACTAGGGTCTATTGTGCAAGGGGTCCATGGAAAACACCCACTGAATGAACTTGTGAATCCTTCCTGTTAGACACCAGCTACTACAGTGGGCAATTCAAGGCAGTTAGTAAGTCTCTAGTTTGCTGGTGTGAATGCTCCCAGCTGCTGGTGACATCTGCTTTTCCTCCCCTTGCTTTATGCTGGAGGAAGTGGGGCCCCTGTTCCTCTGTCTCGGCAGCGGAGGGGGGAGGTTGTGTGATGGCAGATGAGCTCATCAATGGTGGGTAACGCTGGAAGAAAGGGGAAACGCGGTCTGCTTGGATTTTGCATCCAGGTGCATCTGCGTGGGAATGCACACAAGCATAAACGCAGATTCATTGTGTCTTGCCCCTAAACCTGTGTTAGGGCAGTGGCTGAAAGAGGCTCTGAGAGCCCCTTCTTGTCCTCTAGGGTATGGTGCAAGGGTGGCTTCAGATGATTTGGTGTTTCTCTTCCCAGGTGTCTTGCAAATGAATCCATTGTGCATTCACCTAGCCTGCACAGGACCTGTGGAAACGATGCAGCATATTCTGGGGACTCTGGACTGGTTGGTCCTTTGTCCAGGCCTTTGCTGGGTCACCTGGGTTAAATTATAATTAATAATTCTCTCTAGACAGGGCAGATGCTATTGACAAGAGAACAGAAATTGTGCTCTTGTTTAAGAACAGGGTGTTGGGAAATCATGTTGAAATGCAGGGTCCCTGTGCTCTGCCATGTGCCTCGCATGCCTGGGAGGAACGACTGCTGTCCAAAGACAGCATGTGCTGCACTCACTCTGCACGTTTTTAAATATGATCACTTCTCTTTTGTGGGGAAAATTGACTGACTTCATGGTTCTGGATGCACTGAAAGTATTTGCTGTGGTGTCCTGTGGGAAAGTATGGGGGGAAGCTGCAGAGGGTCTAAAATGCCATTCAGGTGGCCAAAGTAGGGGTTGCAGCCAGAGGCTGTCTCAGGCCGGCAGCTGTCAAGGATGAACACTGTGTTTTCTGTAATCAAGCTCAGTCTTGACATGAGCCAGGAAAAAACAAGTGCAAGACAGTGAGGCATACTGGTGCTGCAACGTAAGCCTGTGTCTGCAGTATAACTCTGTGTCTGCAATGCAGCGCATGCTGTAGGTCTTCCAGTATGAAGGAAGATGAATCTGTGTTCTCTAGCTGTGTTTAAATAACCCATTCACAACTCCATGGAGCTTCTCCATCTGGCAGGTACCCAGGTACTCAGCACTACTGAGACTTGGATTTGACAGCCCCAGACTGCCTCTGCTGCACGATGTTCCCTTTTACCACCACTGCCAGCTCTTCTCTGGTGCTTCAGATCTGTGAGGAGCAACCATAGGCTGATTCGAGGTGGGGCAGATCTATCATTTCATATGCAGGTGGCAACACCAACATGTGCAAAATCCTCCCTGGGCTAGGAGAATGGTGCCAGAGGTGTTCTCCAATGGACAGCAGAAAAGTGTTGTGTCCTGAATATAACTTAAGCCAAGCAAAGCAATGTCCATTACCTCGATACCCTAGGCAGAGGGATAGCTTTGCACTGCCCCTCTCCCACGAGAGATACACGTGGGTGCCGAGGCTCCGGGCAGCAAATAAATTCCCTTTCTCTTCCCAGGTGCTCTGCGTCTCCCTGCAGTTCAGGCAGATGTAGAAAAGCCACACTGCCACCCAAAGCCTGTAAAGCAAGTGTTATCTACTGAAATCCACAGCTGAAAAATGTGGTTAAGCCACTACTATAGCAACAAAACTGAAGAATCAATCAGGGCTTAATTACCTTTCGAGAATGCAACTTGAGCCATTTCACTGCAACTCGCATCCCTGCCCTTCCACTCCCCCTGAAAGGCAGTGCATGCATTTCCCTGCATTCAGCTTTTTTCCTTTTAACAGCAGATAATCAGCTTAATAGAGAAAAGATTGTCCTTACAACACAATAGAGGTATAATGGAGAGAAATCTGCCTTGAGGGAAAAAAAAAAAAGAAAAAAGTGTGGCTCAGGTATAGCAAAACTGTGGGTGGTGTTTGGAGAGTCTGGGGCAGGTGTGTGAATCAACATTGACATCTTTCCTTGGGAAGGAGCGTTGTGGGGCTGCTGATACAGCTACTGCCTATAGAAGTGGGAGGCGGAGAAGAGTTTGAGGAAGTTTTTGATCATTGGCACTAACCAAAAGCTTCAAGGCCCTTGTCTGCAGACAAAAGGGAGTTCTCAAAAACAGCTCCACCTGGGGTGACAGTTATGAGTGGCACCTGCTTCCTTAGTGCCTATGAAGCACACCAGGTAGTTGACAAGAGTGGAATAGCTGTGCTTAAGTTTTATGAAAGAATCCAGAGATGATGCTAGCCTCCATGCTTCAGAGCACCATGTGAGCTGAGCAGTGGCGGTCAGGGAACAACGTGATTGTTGGTTACCTCATCTCCGGGTCCTATGAGATTTCTGCACTTTTCTTGGAAGGAGCAAGTACCGCTCACTGTTGTAGACTGGCAGAATGAATTTAGCCATGTTGGAGACACTGGTATGGAATTTTCTGCGGAAAATTTTCTTTTGCAACGCCAAAATATATTCCTGTGAAAGGAGCTCTTTCAAGTACCGTAGAAGATTTTTTCTGTTTTCCAACAGAACTATAAATTCAGAGAAAACCAGAGTGCTTTGGATTGTGCTGCTGTTAAATGGGGCTGCCACAGTCCATCAAGGGAGCTGTGATAAGACATGCTGTGTGCGGGCTAGCAGAGAAAGAGCAGCCCAGGTGGGAAGCGATAAAGCTGTGTATTAACTTTGATCTCCCTCTCGGGTAGTCTCAGTTTCCCAGCACACCTAGTGGTACCTCATTTTGCAGTATGTGCCCTGGGTGGAGCCAAGCTCCACCGCTTCCACCTCCCAGGCCCACAACCAGACCCCCTGCTCTGACTCAAGGTCTCCTCTTCTGTACAAGACCAATGTGATGGGAACCTGTGTGTCAGTGGTGGGACTGTTGCCCTTGGTCCTTTAAATTGGCTTTGCTGGCCTGTGTCTAAGGGTGAAAGGTGCTAAAAAGTGAGGAGCCATCTCTGGCAATGAGACCCAAGCTGCAGGAGGGGAAAAGACCTCCTAGAAGCTCACCCTCTCCAACCTCCTAAGCAGCTGTGGTGATCAGGTCTTCTGAGATCTTCCTCTTTCTTCAGACTGCTGACATTTCTGAGACAGTGGGATGTCAGGCTTAGGGAGTTTCAGCAGAGATCAGTGAGTGGCTTTCTCTGTCAAAACCAGCTTTTCCCTGCAGAACATAATTACTTTGTCATAAGCTGCCTGAGAAGACCCATTGCCAGTATGAGTAATGCAATGAGGCAAAATGAGATTAAGGCCCTGCAGAGTTTCTGTGTGAGAAGGAAAGAGCTGGAGAATTTCAAGTGAACACTAAGGTGTGAGAAAAATTCCCTGGGTGCTCTGGTAGGTTGTTCTTCTCCTCCCCACTGTTGGGCAGCCCAGCATCTTCAACCCAGCGTGCTAAGGAGCCAGAGGAGATGGGGACAACAACCATGGGATGCTTCCACCAGTCAGTGGTTTCTCTTGGCATTATTCTGGTGGTTTGGTCCCTGTCTCTTTCTCACCATGCTTGTGCCAGTGGCGCTCAGCTAACAGAGGGGACGGGTGGGCAGAAAGTGGGACTTACACTGCCCAGAGGGAACTCGGGGTCAGGTAATGTCATGGCTGTGAGTCTGTGGCTGCTGGCGCAGAAGATAAGTGGTGAGGGGAGCATCAGCCAGGTTTGAGACACTGAATGAGTGTTATCTTGTTATGCAATCAGCATGCACTTAGATGAAAGGCCCCTGAGGTGAAGTTCGTGAGAGAGGAAAGGAGTTGTCCACCATTAATACCCTGTGAAGGTGAGGGACAGCAGAGATGATAGGGGGTCTGCCACTGGCAGGGCAGAAAGGTGCAGCTACAAATTTGTCCAGCAATACCTTGGGGGGAAAAAAACCCCCAGACGATTTACAGGGTAGGTTTAGAAGCATTAGGGAGGCTTAGGCAAGAGTAGCTTTGGTCTATGGAAATATAAATGTCTTTTGCATAGGTACCCTCATCCTGCAGGATGTGTATGGCTTTGCCTAATGAGAGACCTCGTCAATTATCCTGAACACATTCTCTCTTGTCAAGGGCTGCTTACTTGTAGGAAGACATCATTCAGAATGCCAAGGCACCAAGACATTTGCGTGAAAACTCGGGGAAGCAGTTGTGTCACTGAGGAGCTGGGAACATTTATCTTTTCTCCCTCGTGTGAGTACATTTTTCTTTCCAAAACAGCAGGGTAAGAAGTAAAAGGTGGAGTAGAGCTGAACTCAGAGTCTGTAAGCTGCACTCCTGCTCTGAACGGGGCTGAGGGTCCAGGACCCTGCGTGCCTGTCCTGGGTTTGGCCAGGACAGCGTTAATTTTCACCGGACTCCAGGAAGGGGCACAGCCGGGGGGGTGGGGGCTGACCCCACCTGGCCAAACAGAGACTGGTATTCCATACCATGGGACGTCACGCGGGGTTCCGGTGCGGGGGGGCAGCGCGGCAGGGACTCGCTCACGGCTTTGGGGGGGGGCGCGGCGCCGGTCCCGTCCGGGAGAGCAGCTGTCTGGGTCGTGCGGTTCGTTGTTGTGTTTTCTCCTTATTTGTATCATTGTTGTTCCTGTTTCCCTCTGTTTGCTGTTCTGTTGAACTGCCCTGATCCCGACCCACTGGTTTCTGCCTTTTTCTTTCCATTCTCCTCCGCACGCCGGCAGGGGGAGGGGCGGCCGCGTGGTGCTTTTTGTTGCCGGCGGCAGCCGAAACCAAGACAGTGCCCTGTGCTGCACTGTGGACAGGGCTCCTTCTTGGGGTTGATAAAAGATGACAAGTGTTAACCTTGGAGCAGGCAGAGCTTGACACAAAAGGCTAAACCCTTTTGGGATTCAACCAGAAGCAAAAGAGTTTGTTTCCCTCTGTCTGGGCTCCCATGCATGGAATAGGAACTGCATCGTGCAGGAAAGCACTCGGTGCCGAGCTGAACGTGAACCCCCTGGTTGATGCAAATGCAGTTTCCATTCTAGAGCTTCCTTTAGATCTGATTAGTGTCAAATGGTAAATCATCTCCACTAGCTTGGTGTGTCTGCCTGACCTCAGCTCTGGAGCCACACTGCTAAACTCTAGACCTGTAGGAAAGCCAGAGTCAGTAACTAGGAGGGCTTTCTCTTGATTTACAGGGCCTGTGACCTATAAGTCAGCAGGTATTTAATTCTATTTTATTTTCTGTCTTCTGTAGGTCAGTTTAAATGGGAGATGCAACTGAGTCTGAAAGCCAGTTCATGAAGGGCTCTTGGGTGCTGTGTGAACAGGAAATCTTCTGCTTTGTTTTGGATTTGTTTCATTTTGTTATGCAGAAGGTGCAGCTATTAATGAGGAGCTTTTGGGAATTGAGCAGCCATCTGTCGCACTATTGGGATGCCTTGTGTGCCAGTCCCATCACACACAAAACCCTGTCCAGAGGCCTGGGCTCTGTTATTAGCAGTTGCAGACAGGGTGAACACACCAACACCAAATGCTGATTGCCCTGACACTGGAATAGGCTTGAAAACCTTCTCCCAGGCAATATCCAGGCAGTAGATAAAGACCTATGTGACAGCGTGTCAGGGATATCTCTTGGGCTGGAGTAAACATGTGCTGGGGGATGGCATCAGCTCATCTAGAAGGGGTGAAGCCAAGCCATCACCACTTGGGTTGGCAAGACTGGCAATGAGCCTGCCCGCCTTTGTCAGGGAAGGCAGAGCTTCAGGTTACTGTCACCAGCAAGGGCCGAGCAAGAAAAAAAGGGACCTAGAGAAATGCAGAGACTGTGCAAACGCTGGGTCCAGCTAGGAGGAGTCATAAGCCCGGTGGTTGTGGGCCTTCCCTGGAAAGAGGGAAGCAGGTGGGTGCTGGGGCCAGCCTGACCAACCCTGGAATCGGGTGAGCCATGCCCTGCCAAGCAGCAAGTGCTGCCCATGTCACCTGACAGCTGAAAAAAAGCAGGAGGAATGGCAATTCTCCACGCTCAGCTGGGAAACCAAACCAGGAACAACTCTGACTGCAAGCAATGCCTGCACTGGTGCTCTGAGGAAGCAGAAAGAGTGTTTTCCATGCCCGTGTTGCCTGCCTGCTCTTTCTCCCCTGAAGAAGTCAGAGTCAGGGGCTCTCCCCAGCTCCCGCTGTTTCCAAGTGCTCTGATCCTTCAGGGTGAGCTGTTCCAGTGCAGCGGAGCAGGGGAAGCAGGGATGGCTTTACATACAGGGGGTCAGATTGCACAAAGAGCCCAGCTGCAAAATAACCTCGAGAAAATCTGCATGAAGCTGTGAGTAGGAATGGGGGAGCATGCTGATTTGGAGAAGAAATCGGAGGTTGGATTCACAGGGCAGAGAGGATGTCACTGCTGGAGAAAGAATTGGAGCGTATCTGGGGACCTTCTGAGCCTGGTGTCCTTGGGAGGGGGCCAGATCTCCTAAAAATGCCTTGCTGGATAGCTGGAGAGCAGCGAGGGAAGGGTGACAGAAATAATGTGTCAGGTAAGTGTGTATGTCTGGCACTTGTGCAATAAGGGTCTGAAAGCTTTGGTGCACAAGCTTGTCTGTGGAATGGGGAGCAGTGGGGATGAGTAGTACTTGTCTCAGCAGGATTTGGCGGTTTGGCCTCACCGTGGCTCGGGGTAGCTGCAGCCTCTTCCCCTACCCCTCCAAGGGGTCTGGCTGCCGTGTGTAAGGCCGAATGTGATCTGGTGCTGTCGTAACCTGGGGTTAGGCTGGTAAAACAGGTAGGATGTGAGAAAGAGCCGTGTGAAAAAGAGCAGTGAAGAAGCCTCATTGGCGTCTCCTCTCCTTAACTGTGGACCTGCATAAAGTCAGGTCCTCGACCTGGGTCCTTGCCTAAGTTGTGCTGTAGGTATGCCTGTGCCTGGCCCTGTACCTTGCTGATCTTCACGTTGCTTTGCTGATGTGGATTTCCAGCTTGACTGTCCCATCTGTCTCTTCATCACGGACCTGCCTGGGGATCACCAGGATGTGGCATTACCTGCCTCTGCTCTCCGTGCTCAGGCACTGTGGGACTGCACCCTGGTCGGTGAGGACACTGCCCTGTCTTGCTATCACCCTGGGCCCCAAGATCCCCTTCCTTCGGGAACAGCCCCACTTTTGCTGCACCCTGACACAGGCTGTGGGGACACCATGAAAACCTGCGTAAGCAAGTCTCTAATAATGCTTTCCATCCTCCTGGCCCTGCAAGGATGTGGTCAACAGGTCTTTCTGACAGTCTTTGGAAAGTCAGAGAGGCTGAATGTAGACAGAGTTGGTGCAGATGAGACCCTAGGGAAGGGAATCTGGAGCCTGCAGTACCACCACAGGTTGAATCAGTGGGGCATCGTGTTCCAAGCAAGCATTTTTCACTTGCTGTGTGTGTTGGTCCTTGGCTGTAATAACATCCTGATCGTGCTGCTGCAGACCCTAGCCTCAAACCTCACTTCAGCACAGTAAGAGGAGGAGTACTGGGTCTCAAGCTGTGCAGTCCAGGAACAGAGAGAGGTCTGGGTTTATAGACATGTCAAGGTAGGAAGGTGGCTTGAGGCACTTTTAGGGAGAGCAAGTTAAGCTGGTGTGTAGGTAGCCTAAGCCAGACTTTTCATCAGGTACATGAGAAGTTGTCATACCTTTCCAGTCCCAGAGCTCCACGGCCCTTGAAGAAAGCCTTTCTTCAGGATTCTGGCCATATGAGACATCTGAACAAAGGCCCACAGCACAGGACCTCAATGGCGTTGTGGTTGGAGGGGCATGAATGCTCCCCCAAAATGCACATCTCATGTCCTGCCTGTGGGAGGGCAAGATGTGCGGTCCTGCCCTGGGATTTGCAGGGAAAGCACTGGACTACCCAGGGACTGTTGCATCACCTTCAGCTGCATCCACACGGCAATATAGGCTGCCTTCATGGAAACCACAGTTCTCACTTGCCTTCTGTATCAGCTAAACTGACCTTTTAGAGAAACAGCAGGCTGATTACAAAGCACATTTTTTGTGGTTAATTTGTGTTCCACGTGGCCTTTTTTGCCCTAGTCCTTGCCAAATGGGAGCTAGATTTTTTGCTGGAGCTAAAGGAGAACTACAGGAGCAGGGCCAGGACTGGGACCCTACTGTGTTGTGGTGCCTAAACAAAACTGCAAACCTATTTACTGTGTCAAAAAGGAGTCTGATGAAATGACTGCCCAGGGAGAGGAGGTTTCAGAGGGCTTCTTAATAGGAGAAGATGTAATAACCAGTGTCTGGAAACAGAAATCAGCAAAAATCAACCTGGAAATACAATGTAGATTGTCAGAGTGAGAGTAATCAGCCATCGAGATGGATTGCCAAGGGACTGGGTTCTCAGTCAATGTGAGTCTTTAAATTAAAGGGACATGTCTTTAACAACCTGCAGGTAACATGGCAGGAGAATTTTGAGACTTCATACAAGGCCATTAGATACAAGCAGTCAGTCTGTGTGTGTGTATGTGTGGGGAGTGCTGCCTCTCTTCAGCAGTGCTCCTAGGGTAGAGCCTGTCTTGGGTTGGATGCATCTGGAAGAGAAATGACCAACAGGACCAAGAATGTGAGGAAGCTGAGCAGCAGACATTTAACAAAGCAACCAAAGAGCTGCACAGTAGTCTCCCCCTTGGTCACATCTCTGGATGAGCTGGGTGGAAGAAAGGGTAGAGGAGGCCGTCAGCAGAGTTATAAGAGCAGTGTGACTAATGAGTTGTCTAATTCCTCACCTGAACTCCATATTTCAGGAAAATAATTTTTGTTCTGGACAAAATGAAAACTCTTGAACCTGCTAAGCAGTGAAGATAAAGGTATCTCCCACTCCCAGCTGGGGGCCTGAGCCAGAGTTTGCTAGATTTGTTGAAAGTCACCATTGTCCAGCAAATGGCTTAAGATGGTCATTGAATGGGGTAGGTAGACACAAGGTCAGTCAAAGGGGCAGATGTAAGGTAATCTGTGCAACCGTTTTTTTTGTACAGTTCTTGATTTTTCAATGACCTCTTCATACTGGAAGCTCTTTTATAATGCCTCTTGTAAGTTATTGCACTGCCACTGCTAACCAGAAAACCATTCTCATTTTAGAGAAATATTTGCTTCCACAGTAGTCAGATGAGGTTTTCAGAATACAAATTCAGATATAACTTGTCGGAACTGTAATGTAAACTTTCGCAGCTTTTAGATGCTCTTTTTAAAAAAAAATTTAAAAAATTCTACAGTATTTTAGCAATGTTGTATTAAAAGGACCCATCCAGCATCAGAAGCTGTCATTATTAATCTGGAAGTGGTCTGGGCTGTACTGTGTAGGAGCATACCACTGCTTGGTTCACATTACTGATTACAGTACAGTGCCCACAGTTAGAAATGCAATGAGAAAGGTGTAAGAGCGCTTTTACACCAGGACAATTGATTTTGCCTCCTGAAATGGAGTGACCTTGGAAGTACTTTTGGGTTTGATAACCTTGTCCACATGAATTACACTCAACAGGCAAAGCAAAGAGCTTTGACCTCCGACAAAGCTTCCTAGCCAAAGCCTGGGTATGTCACTGGACACAGCGTCGGTGGACTTTGGATAAAGCCTGTAGAGCATAAAGCTTTACAGAAGGCAGTTCTCCAAAAGGGTCTTTCCCAGTCTGGTGTACTCATTTAATGTGTAGTCCTCTCTTATCTGTTTGCATTGTACTGCTTGCTGAACTGCACTGTTGTCTGTACATAAGCTCTGTACTTAGAGGTGCTCTTCACTTAGGGCTCCAGATTTAGTTATTATTTGAGCTCGGCTTGATCCTGGCTATGTCATTAAAAAGAAAGAGAAGTTTCTTTGCCCACCTCTTCTCCTTAAACTTCTGTATTGCTGCATTTTATGCTGCACACATTCAGAGGGTAATAAATTCAGTCATTTTTGGTCTAAACATAATTCCTTAGTAATTGCCATCTATTTATTTTTATTGGTAGCAATATCTTAGTTTTACGAATGCAAGATCTGGTCTTTTCCGGCAGTGTCTTAGGGAAGGCTTGCTTAATAAAAATAAAAATGCATTTGGGAAAGTTTAAATTAGATGGCTTCAGAGAACTCTCTTTTTCGCTGAACATGGCAGAATTCATTCCCCAACAAGGCCATGAGGGGATTTAGGGGGTGGAGAGCAGGATGAAACCCTGCTATCTGTGAAGGTTTAGGACATCTCATCAGCTAAATGTGCCTTGAAACAGCAGCTGGAATGAGACTCAGATCCTGAAAGGCCAAGTGTAGTGGCTATTTCACCCTTGTCAACAAGCAGCGGCTCCATCCCAATTTGCGACCTTCCCCTTCTCTTCCCATGCTGGAGGAGCCTTTACATAGCTGCTGATGGCCTTTGGGGTGGCCTCTTACTGATGTACAGTTTCCTGATTCAAACTGAGCATGGCACGGGGAATGCTAGTTATTATTGTAATTTTTCCCTCCCTTCTGCAGTTTTCTTTCTCATTTTTTGATTTATCCACACTGAGAACAATAAACCCCCGAAACTCACTCCAACCCATATGCACATGCAGCACAGAGCATCCTTCTGATAGTCACATTGAGCAAACTTCAAGAGAAAATCTAGGTAATTTTCATCTCCATTTTCATCTCCATTTCACCATCAGATCATTAAAACGAGAGAAGTAAAACATCTCAGAATAAAAATGACAGGCACAAAAGCAGGTCTTTAAATATTAGCAGCTTTAAAATTAATGTTTGATGAGATTCCGTGCTGGCTTTTGATTACTGGTGCCTTGTACAAAGTTCAGCTATAAGATCTGAATCTTTTATTATGTATTCCCAGGAAGATAAAACACAGTTATTGCTAGTGCAGTTTGGCTTCTATACCCTTAACAAAGATGCCTGTTCCTTGGTTGCCATATGCTGCCAAAAGGGATAAGATTTTAATTACCAGTCAATAAAGTCCCTTTGCGTTTTTCATGGTAATAGACCTAAAAGAAGTTATTTTTACTCACTAGTTATATAGTGCCTCTTAAAATGTCAATGGTTAGGTGCATACTGGGGTCACTGAAAGTCAGAGGGGTGTTTATTGCCAAATCATGACCCCCTACTCTCCCATCTCTCTTCCCTGGCAGTGGTTTCTGCAGAGGGACACCCAGACTCCTGCGAGCCCCATGTGTCAGGTCATCTGTGACTGTCACTTGTCCCGTGCCAAAGCACGGAGACAGCATTAGCAATTTGCCAGTTGGACTCTGCATGAGTGTGCGTGCCTGTCTGTGCACAATTTTCTATGTATGGTCTCTGCTGCTGGCAGGAATGTTTCCTGTAGGGCCCTTGCTTTTATTGCTGCCTCTGGCTGTGTCCAGGAAGCCGTAAAGTGTAGTAGAATGTGAGAAATAGTTTCAGTCCTATGCTGCTCATAAACACTTAACCCAACTTTTCAAGAGGAGTACTTAATCAAGAGGAGGGGAATATGAAGTCTCTTCCAACTCACGCCATAAATGAGTCCTTTAGCAAGGGTAAAGTGGGGCACACAGAGCATTGCTGCTGCTTCCATGGGCTAAGAAACTGGCTATAATGATTGTTCTTGGACAACTCCATCTCATTCAGATGGTGGATCTAAAAAACCACTTGATTCCTGGAACAGAAGGGGACCACAGCCCCAGTGATGTGACTGATACTAAAATGCTAAACCCAGACGTGTTCCAGTGCTTATTTGTAAAGCCATTCCCCAAGCATCCTGCGGTCGCCACTGAAGAGAGGGGGGGTGCCTCCAGACTCGTGCCTTTCCTGTGGCTTGTTCTGGGAAGGTGCCTGCCTTTCTCTCGCTGGAGAGGGCATGGAAAAAGAAATCAGCCTCCTGACTAACATCTTGAGCATCTCCAGATTCACATTGCATTTGGAATTCGCGCTGGTGAGGTGAGGGTGACAGAGCTATTCATTTAGACATTCCTGGGGTAAACCAACTGCTAGGATGCACACAGACAACACCCCAGAGGAGTGTAAAAGAGGATGGATGGGAGATGTTCTGACCGGCGCTGAGCATGGAGACACTTCTCCAAACACAGTGGTCTGTGTAGACAGGGATGGGTCTCTCACCCTGCAGGCTTTCAGCTCAGCAAGCGATTCTGGGTCATTGCTCTGCGCTAATTAAATTTAGCTGGGAAACTCCTGGGGGTGTATCAGTGCACGTGGGTGCTGCTCTATTGGGGCAGTCGTGAAGGAGCATTGCTTTGTCAGAGCCTTGGTCTGCATGTGGCTGGATGAACATCAGCATCAGGGAAGCAGAAATTGCTTCCATTAGCAGCTGAATGGTTCTGCAGATGACAAATACGCTGCTTCTGAAGACAGAGGGCATGCTGACACAGTTCTGGGAGGTTAAATACAGGCAGATTCAGCACCGGAGACACAGGTTGTTTCACAGAGAGGGACAAATCCTCTTGTCTTTACAAGTTACCTTCCAGGAGAGAGGTGGCTTGCTTGCTTGCCAGAGCCTGCACGGGGCTTGACTCAGCTCTCTGTGGGACTTCCCTGCAAGAGCAGACCCCAAGGTTTCATTTGGGCTGTGAGCAAGTCAGATGCTGTTGGAGGTGCAGAAGCAGAAGTGGGTATTACGCTGTGCCTGCAGCAAGCTGTGGGGAGAGGAAATGGCGGTGAATAAAAACATCAGCATCTGGCCCAAAGAGACTCCCTCGCAGCCAGCAGGCTGACAGCAGGGAAATCCAGGTGGACACAGTGGTTAGTCTGCCTCGCTGATCGTGGCAGGCAGCTGATCTAAATTCAGCTGCGGTGCAAAGCCCTGGGCGAAGGAAGTGTGAGGGCCATGAATGTTTGCGAGAAAAATAAACAGCATCATTTGGAGTTAAGGAGGAGCACAGGGTGTGCTGGATGTGGGATGTTGGTGTTGAGAGCGATTTGCTGGAACAGGGAGGATGTACTGCCTCTGGGTTCTCGAATAGTGACGTGAATGATGACAACTGATGTGGGTCTTCTCCCAGAAGGTTCATCCTGCTGTGCAAGGAGGTCCCGATATTGTAATGGGCTCTGGACAGGGCCAGCAGCCTGCCTATATGAGGCAACTTATAGGACTGGGAGTCTAGCCCTAATGCACGTACCTACTTTGATGAAGTGCCTTTACATACTGTCTGTGCCTGGGCAGAGGACACTCAGAAGGTCTCATCAGGGAAAGAGTTTCCTTGAGACTGTCCTACATGAAAGATATCGAACTCTTTGCACTGGCCGTGGGGTTCGTGTCTGTTTTTATTAATGACTCCGCGCATTCACCAAAGAGATGAAGCCAGTGCGTGGGTCCAAAATGTAGCTGCAGAGGAGTAGCTGTATTTCTTAGTGCTTATGCTAAATCAATCAGTCTATGTGGCACAAGGAAGAACTGTCTTGTAGTCCTTTTGAATTTTATGTGGTCTTAGGGCGGAAGGCTGTAGCTCACAGACAACAAATCGATAGGGTCTTTTCCAAAAGCTGCTAAAGCAAAGCCACTTTAATAGGAGGCTCCAGGTAACTGGTACTGTTAGAAGAAGTTGATTTTAAACATCAAATGTGCAGGGCCTATCTCACCTAGGAGAGACCGCGGATAGTCCCAGCTGCTCTTCACCCACCATGCACCGTCACCCCTGCCAGGCAGAGTGCTCTGGGTGCTTGGTGAATATGCTCTAAAGTTGTGTGCGTACCTTGAGGAAGAGAGGCCAGCCCCCCCTTCTTTCCTCAGTTTCCCTTCTGTGAAATGGCAGTCCTCTCCTACAGACTTCAGCCCAGCAGCATATGCTAGGTCAGGCCGGGGAAAAGATGAGATGCTTCTCTGCACCCTGCCGTTTGCTGGGGTTTTGTCTGCATCAGCGCCTGAAGATGCAGCTCCCCTCGTTGCCGGCAGTCGTGCAGGCAATGGGCAGCCTCATGCTTGGTGCTGCTGCAGCTACTGCCTGTTGCAACAATGTTGTGTTTGCTCTCTGAGGTGGCAAACAGTTCCTGACCCACGCTGTTAGACTCCCATAACAGCGTGGCTAATGACCAGCAAAGCTTTTGCATTTTTTTGCAGCCCGTTTCACAGGCCATCTGGTGAGCCTGGCTGGAGGTTTGCAGGCGGATGGAGAGTAGACGTCCAGCTCTAAAGACTTACCTTTAAAGGTGACTTGCAAAAATCACATGCTGCCACAAAGGATACCGAGAACATCTCTTAGTGAATATTTGGCTCAGAAAAACTAAGCAAGCAAAGCAACAACAGCAATAAACAATAAATCCAAAAGAAGAAAATACCCTGACCTCTGTTCTGGACTTGCAGACGTTCTTCGCGATAAGTTCTGTAGCAAAACAGGAATGAACTCTGTGCTACCGAGGTAGACTGCAAATGGGTGGCAGGGAGCTAAGCAAACAGTGGGGAACTCGTATGGCATTGAACTAAGCCATCTACTACTATTTTGCCATCGCTGAGAGGAGAGTAGGACAACCCAAATGCCAGACTCTGCAAAGGGTGCACCTGCTGAGAGTTATGTCTCTTCATAGCTTTTTGACTGTGATTGCTCAGCAAGAGGGAGAGGGGGCAACAATTTATGCCATTAGCTGGAAGCCTGGGATCCACGTGCACAACATCTCCTGCTGTCAGCTGTGGCTGAATTTCAAGCAGTTAAATTTGATGGATGTGGGAAACAGCAGGCTGTACTGTGAGGCTGGAAAAGCAAGACAGGCTGCTGAAGAGGTGGATGAACTGTGGTTTATTGTCAGGACAGAGATTCAGCCTCAGCATTTGGGACTTTTGCCCGTCCCAAGCATGTCTCTGGGGTTCGTGTTCTCCATGGTCTGTAGTAAGGTCAAGGCAGCTTTGCTGGAGGAGTGTGCTTGCTGACCCATGAACACGCAGGTATTGTGAAGCTAGGGATGTCCTGCAATGGTTGTCACTTTTGGGAATGAGGGCAGGAAGGGAAGAAACACTTTTTCTGCTTGGTACACTGTGTCAGTTTGGGTAACAGAGGCAGCTGGTGCCCACCAGGTCTAGAGCTACCGCTTCTGCCTTTGCTCTGCCTGTCTGCAACCACCTCTTGAATCCCATATTGCACAACATCTTGCACTAGCCCCTGGGATGGAGGACTGTAGCCAAAATCCTGCTACTAGACACAAAGATAGTGCTGCAGAGAAAAAGTGGAGTGTCCTAGGAATAACAAGCTGTACCATGACGTTTCACTGACAGTGGGATTGTCAACTCTGCTCCTGGTGGCTGATGACGCAGGAAAACATGTTGTAGCCTTCTGCAGGGACAGGTGAGGTTGTGGGTGTGGCTGTGGGTGTCCATCACCGCCTGAGGTACCTCAGCCCTGCAGTTTTGGCAGGGAGGGAAGTTGGGCCACAGAGCAGCTGAGGGCTTGGTACCTGGATGCTGTCGAGCTTGTTGATTTGCTCCAGAGCTTCCTTCATGGTTTCAGTGAAGCTACACTGATTTACAGTGACACAGAAATGAACCTGCTGCTCTTGGTGGTGCCAGGAAGTCATCTGGTGGTCATCCACATCCGCTGTCTCCTAGCTTGACTGAGGTGAAACTCCCAGGCTGCTGTGGGCACCGAAAGCATGTGGGCAGAGTAATAAATGAAACAATGCAAGACAACGCTCCTAGGCACTCTCCCATCAGTGTTACTCTTACATTTTTAACATTCCCAGTACGTTTCTTTACCAAGGCCAACCTAGCAGTTAATTCTCAGTCATGGTGTTGTAGTTCGTGTGGATCAAAGGTCATTGCCAATAGACAAATTGTGTAAGGTTTGCTTGGTAAGCGGTTGGGTATCAGAGAATTGAGTCTGGCCTCCTTAATCTTTTAGCAAGTGTAGATATACCCCCATTACCTGGAGATGTGGCATGTAACGATATTTGGCTACTTGGACTTTAAGGGCATCTGTTTTGTGAGGACATTTGGTAAACAGCTACTCAGGAAAAAAAAACCACCAAGAAACAAGAAAATTAATGAGTGCTCAGATACATAAATCCTAATGAACAGGAGATAATGAAGTCAATAATGAAGACCAGAGCTCTCAGGTCCCAGGTCAACGGCCACTGAAGGGACCGCTCCAGCATAGCCTTGGAGCCTGGCAGCTGATCCAAAGGGGGAAAAAGATTATCATGGGTCTAATGGGAAGAGCAAACCTATGATGGAACATTTCAGCAGGCTTATGGGATTGTGTAAAGCTTATTATCAGATGTTTAAAGGGATTGTAAGAATGTATAAAACATTACATGATGTTTAAGGGAAGGGTCAGAGGCAGGGAAAGGGAGGGATCAAAGCGAATCGGGGAGGAATAAGCACAGGAGAAAGGGTAGGAGAGGAGATAAAAGGGACCAGCTGTGTGTAAGCAGGCTGCTGATCAGCAGTCTGCTTTTCTGGCTGACTCCTATGTCTGTGCTTCAGCCTGGCCTGTCATTATATTAAACCTGATTCATACTTTTTCTTCTCTCTCTCTGTGTCTTGATGCATGTGGATATGTGTATGTTTCACTGGCAAACTTCAAGCTGGACTAGCTAGTGAGTAGAAGACCAGAACATGAAAGCTCAAGCCTGGACACAGGGTAAGTCAGACCCATGATTTGGGCATGGATTCTGGATGGAGTAAATGTCTGGAATTGGAGGTTTCTGCTGATTCATGTGTGCCTGTGGATGAGGAGAGTGAGGAACCGTGTGTGTCCACTGGTTACCTTCAGTCCTGATCAGCTGGAGGGGAAGGGAGGAACAGGTGGGTCTGCTTATGTTGTTCATGTTCATGTGAATGATGTTGATGGTTTTGTTGAGGCCAGTAAAGCCACTTGTTCTTTGTCCAGGTTGGTCTGTGGGGCCAGTTGCGTGTGTTTTGGATGCATCTGCATCTTTGGGACACATGTTTTGATGTGTGGAGACACCCACAAATTGGAAAAGTGGCAAACAAACAGACTAGTGAGGAGAAACTCCTTGGGTCTTCAGTCCTGCTGAATTCAGCTTCTCCTAACATGATGCATTTTAGAATCAGCTTTGCAAAATGCTGTTCCTCGCTTAAGGAATGTATTTTAGCCTGGTACCATGGTGGCTTTCATGGAGGACTTGTTGCAAGAACTTCAGATTTCAGCAGAACAGGCATTTCCAAGGTGGAGTCAGCGACTTGCTGTAGTTATGTGGCAAGCTAAGAAGTCCAGCTGATCTGTGGAACCAGACTAAACATGGACCATTTCCAGTTAACTCTTTAAATGTAACTGGGAAGCTACAAAAAGTAGGAAGCCTTTATCCAAAAATCTTGGGAAGTGCAGTCAAGCACCATATCTTCCAAACCTAAATAGTGTGCTCATATTCATCTTCTGTACATGCTGTATACCTGGTGTTTGATGGTGCATGTCTCAGGAAGGTGCTCTTTTGGATTACCAACACTGAAATAAGTGGCCCAGATATTTTCTTTCTGGTAATATAATTGTAAATGGATTTTGCTTCTAAAACACCATGACATTGACTTTCTACAAAGTGACAGTCTTGTCTCATTACCTAGATTCATTTGTTGTCTGATGGATTTTAATAGCAAAGATCTGAAATCTGATGATTAACCCTCACCCTCAAAAGAAAAAAGGAAGTTCAGAGCTGTGTCATATCCTTAATGGAAGCTTCAAAAAGAAGCATGACAAGCAGCATTTGGGAAGAAATTCACGCTATTGGAAGTCTGATGGCTGGGAGTCTCAGAAGGAAAACATTGAAGAAGCAGAGAGAGGAGAGAGAAATCTTGGATGGCAGAGGAATTAGCATCAAACAGGCAGACACAGTGTCTGTGCTAAGAAAGAGCAGATGTGTCTGTATGTCCAAATATCCTTTGCTCTGACTTCATCCCCTGCCTGTACTGTGGTAAATATTTCCCTGAAAGTGGTCTTTCTTATATTTGGGTCCTCAACCTCCTGGCTCCAAAGGATCAGCATCACTCCCCTAACTTGAATGTGGTATGGGAAAACCGGGGTGATTTAATAAACAAGATTTTGCAGGGTGTCTTATGTGCCACAAAGAGCTAGATTTCCACCAGGATGGATTTGACTTATGAACTTAACAGATGCTGCTTCTGAAATTCTGAGATGGAGTACAAGCCCCTTGCACTAAACACAGGAAGGGAGTATAGCATGTGTACAGAACATGCCAAGGAAATATAAGGTGGAGGAAAAAAAACCTTGGGATTGGGCAGGGATACTGGGGTAAGGCTTGTCCACTGTGTTTTAAGATTTGCATAAGAGCCTCTGGGCTCATTCCCCTACATGTGGCAGCTAGGAAACTGCATTCTCACTGTGAGTCTTCCAGGATGCAAGCCATGCTGCTTTGCCAGAGTGATGTCTGCTGGTTTAACAAGCCGCATTAGCCCAAGATGGATTGCCCCCTTCACAGCTTGAAAGATCAATGCCATTTGCAGCAAAGACAGTCTGCGCTCTCTAGGATTACTGCTGACGTGGGGTGTCAGGCTGCTGCCTGCACAGCAGCGCTGGTGGAGGCCCTGCTCTCCCATAGCTGGGCATTGTGCTGTGGTCGTGGGCAGTTGCATGCCTCCTGTGCTGCCTGCTGCGATGCTTGCAGCCATCTCTTCCACTGGCTCAGTGACCATGTACACATGAGGATTGTTCATTTTGGGATCCCTTGCAGGCAGTTGTGCAGTCCCAGTCCCATACAGGTGTTGTCTGCGTGGTGGAGCAGCAGGGCTGGGTTTGGAGAGGGCAGACTAGGCATTCCTGGAAGAGTGAGTCATAGAATAATTAAGGTTGGAAAAGACCTCTGAGATCATCAAGTCCAACTGTCAACCTAATACCACCATGCCTACTAAACCATGTCCCGAAGTGCCAAGTCTACATGTTTTTTTAACACCTCCAGGGACGATGACTCAACTACTCCCCTGGGCAGCCTGTTCCAACGCTTGACCACTCTTCCAGTAAAGAAATTTTTCCTAATATCCAATCTGAACCTTCCCTGATGCAACTTGAGGCCATTGCCTCTCATCCTGTCGCTAGTTACTTGGGAGAAGAGATCAACACCCATATCACTACAAACTCTTCAGGTAGTTGTAGAGACTGATAAGGTCTCCCCTCAGCCTCCTCTTCTCCAGACTTCTCCCAGTTCCCTTGGTTACTCCTCATACAACTTGTTCTCCAGACCCTTCACCAACCTCGTTGTTCTTCTCTGGACATGCTCCAGCAACTCAATGTTCTTCTTGTAGTGATGGGCCCAAAACTGAACACAGTGTTCAAGGTGCGGCCTCATCAGTGCTGAGTACAGGGGGATGATCACCTCTCTACTCCTGCTGGCCACACTATTTCTGATACCAGCCAGGATGCCGTTGGCCTTCTTGGCCACCTTGGGCACACTGCTGGCTCATGTTCAGCCGGCTGTCGACCAACACCCCCAGGTCCTTTTCTGCTGGGCAGCTTTCCAGCCACTCCTCTCCAAGCCTGTAGCGTTGCATGGGGTTGTTGTGATCAAAGTGCAGGACCCAGCACTTGGCCTTCTTGAACCTCATACGACTGACCTCAGCCCATTGATCCAGCCTGTCCAGATCTCTCTGCAGAGCCTTCTTATCCTCGAGCAGATTGACACTCCCACCCAGCTTGGTGCCATCTGCAAACTTACTGAGGGAGCACTCAATCCCCTCATCCAGATTATTGATAAAAATGTTAAACAAGACTGGCCCTAAAACTGAGCCCTGGGGAACACTGCTTGTGATCGGCTGCCAAGTGGGTTTAACTCCATTCACCACGACTCTCTGGGTTCGGCCATCCAGCCAGTGTTTTATCCAGCGAAGAGTACACCTGTCCAAGCCACAAGCTGCCAGCTTCTCCAGGAGAATGCTGTGGGAGACAGTGTCAAAGGCCTTACTAAAGTCCAGGTAGGCAACATCCACAGCCTTTCCCTCATTCACTAGGCAGGTGACCTGGTCATAGAAGGAGATCAGGTTTGTCAAGAAGGACCTGCCTTTCATGAACCCATGCTGGCTGGGCTTGATCCCCCGGTTGTCCTTCACACGCCTGGTGAGTGCACTCAAGATGAACTGCTGCATAATCTTCCCTGGCACCAAGGTCAGGCTGACAGGCCTGTAGTTCCCCGGATGCTGCTTCCGGCCCTTCTTGTAGATGTGTGTTGTATTGGTGATCCTCTAGTCATCTGGGACCTCCCGTGTTAACCAGGACTGCTGATAAATGATGGAGAGTGCCTTAGCAAGCTCCTCTGCCAGCTCCCTCAGTACTCTTGGGTGGATCCCATCTGGCCCTATAGGCTGACAAGTGCATATCAACTGCTCAAGACTACACGGTTGCCTCAGTGAAGCCCTAGCCTTCTGCTCATGGTTGGGACCAGAAGGGTAACTGGGACAGGGAGGTTATGGGGTCATTGGTGGGGACTATCACAGCCTCCGTGCACACTCTTTTGCCCATGAGGCTGGGTTTTAATCCACAAAGGAATTGCTTCCTTTGGCTGGTGGTTGGTGAGTCAACACTAACCTGGTGTTACCCCTTCTCCAACAAGCAGATATGTAAAGGTCAGACAGACCCTTTGAATCAGGCTGGGGGGATAGCAGAGTGCAGCTTGATTTACAGACAATGAAGGAAAACTGTGACCTGCTGCAGGTTTGGGGTCTCTGGGAAAGCACAGAGCATCTCAGGGATTGAAAGGCTCAGGGATTGAAAGGCTCAGCACTGCAGTTTTAGTGGCTGGATGCTTCACATGGACATCTCACATGAGGTTTTTGGGCTCATGCCAAATGCTCTTGAAGTATTTCTACAAACTTGGTCCCAGAATAAGAAAGGTTACGTGCAGGAGAACAGAAGTAAATGGATAATTCATAGCTAAATGAAAAGTCAGTGTGAAGAGTCATGTCTAATGGGTTTCCAAGACCTGGAAAGCCACACAATGTCCTTAGGCTGTGCTTGCCTTTATTTAAGTGGTAATTTTTTTGTGATCCCTGGGAGAGAGCGAGCATGTGTGACAGCAAAGGAAAAATGTGAGGCCTGAAGCAGTGCCCTTAAGTTAACTTCAAGATGGAGGAGACCCAAATTTGGTGCAAAGGCTATTGTGAGGCACGCTGGTGACAACCTTGCTGCCATGCACCAAGAGAGGCATCTGGGCTTACTTCACGGCTGGCTGATTTTTCAGGTGACCTCCCCCATCCTCCCCTCCACTCATCCTGTGACTTGGCTCAGAGAACGGGAGAGGTGACAGCTTTTGTTCCTTTAAAGTCATTCTGAACAGATCTGGACAAAAAGCTAACTGAGTGAAAAGTGAAAGAAGTCTTAGGTGGGTATATAAGCATACAGGCAAAAAAGGCAATGGAGGGGTGAAATAGGGAATAACAATAGCACCTGACTCTTGTTCAGGTTTCTTGCTGAGACCCTGTACTGGCAGGTCAGCATAAAGTCTCTGGTCCTTTGCTAGTTATGACCAAATTCATAACTAGCAAAGTTACCATCTCACCGTATCTAGTGGGATGTGTTGGGTTTTACAACTGCAGCTGGATTCAGGCACTAACAGTGAAAGAAGCGATTTCCCTCTTTTAGTATTTCAGGCTATTTTCAGATAAACGACTGATGTTCTTAGCTGATCTTCATGCTTTTAAGAGCCCATGTCTGACCGTCTGTCTCCAATTAGTCCCTTCAGCCTTGCAGTCTTCTCTCTTTGAAGTTCTCACACTTCTTTTCTGCTGCATTAATAATAAAAGGAACTTCAAAGCACTCTTAAAGTATCATTCTCCCCGTTCAAAGCAGGATAACTTCACCCCTCTGGGAAGAGGTGGGACAGACAAGTGAGGTGAATTTTTTTCCTGGACTTCCTTCTCTTAATAACCATTGGTTTTTTCTCTCTAACTTGTGTCAGTTGGCTAAGAGAGTACTGTGGCAGAGGCCCTGGGCAAGGCACAGAATGAGGATTCAGGTCTGAATCTTACCTCCACAAAATGACTCCTACCTGATCACTGCATACAATGTTGTCTGTATTGTTACTTTCTCTTGCTCCTAGAGCTGTCAGTATCTTTCCTTGAGCTGTGCTGTATGTATGCCTATTCCTCGTCCTGTACCTTGCTGATCCTGGCCTCACCATGTTGACTTGACTTCTGTGCTTGACCTTGAACCTCTCTCATCACTACAGACGTGCCTGGTGATTACTGGTATCTGTGGTTCCTCTTACTGGATGTGCTCTGCTCTGCTTGTTCAGGTACTCCTCTGGGACTGTGTCCTTGCTGTTAAACAAGGATATTGAGGAAAGGGAGTTCTTGTGGACCAGGTCTTGTGTTTCTGACAGTGGCCAGAAGAAATGAGGTGCACAAACAGTTGTTTCTCTTTGAAGGCCCTTCGCAGCTTCTGGCAGTTAGGGCAGGACCTGTTGAGCCTGCAGGTACAGCTGTACCAGGCAGGCATTCATGACACTATCTTCTCTCAGCATAGTGGGTACTGTAGACCTTTGTGTGCCAAATAACTCTGAATAACTCCCCTTCTCTGCATCTCTCATGAATTCAAAGGTCATCTGTCCATCTAGATTCATTTTTCCAGAAGCAGAGTCCCTGTCAATGTGTCGGAGGTGAAACTGCTACTATTTTACGTGTGTTGGGCTAGCAGTTCAAACAGTATAAACAGCAAATATTGCATCATTGTTCTTCACTGAACTAAGCTCTTGGATCTGAACTGGGTGTTGGTGATTTTTTGCTTTTTGGTCTGTTCTGTCCAAAAGCCATTAAGTGGAAGAAACTCACTTGAATGCCTCTGGAGAATAGGATCTGTTAGGTGGCTCCTCTGCTTCATTATTGATGAGGAGAGTTAGCTTTACTGTAACATGCTTCATGCACAATGGGAAATAGGTACATACTGTACACATGAAAGCCAAGGCCAAAGTAACAAAGAACAACCTTTAAATAACTCCTATGGTCCATTAGCCAGGCAATAAGACCTGGTGGGTAAAGAATACACTCAGAGAGATCTCTCAGAAAGCCCTGCAGAAAATGACTTTTGAAAACTCTCTGTAAAATTGTTGGCATGTATGTGATTTGTGTAACTAATAGACAGTATTGTTTGCACATGGCATGGTCATTAAGAATGACATGTTTGGCCTCACCTTTGTGTTGTGCGGGAACACCTTGGAGACTGTGATCAAATTAGTTGAACACATACCATCCTTTGTCATTTGCAGATATGATATGCCTAGGTTTGGATGGTTAATGGGTCTCCTGGAGTCTTCTCTTTCAGCAGGTATGGCATGTTCTTTAATTTTCTCCCTTTCCAAGCAGAAAGTAGTCAAAGAGAAGAAAAAGCCTATGAACAAGGGGAGGAAAGGAGGTTGAGGTTCACACGTGGTGTATCTGGGGGGAAGCTAACTCTGGTTTTCTGTGAGCCGACAATGTGCACTCACAGCCCAGAAGGCCAACTGTATCCTGGGCTGCATCAAGAGAAGCGTGGCCAGCAGGTCGAGGGGGGGGATTCTGCCCCTCTACTCCATTCTGGTGAGACCCCACCTGGAGTCCTGTGTCCAGCTCTGGAGCCCTCAGCACAAGAAGGACATGGAGCTGTTGGAGCGGCTTCAGAGGAGGGCAACAAAAATGGTCAGAGGACTGAAGCACCTCTCCTATGAGGAACGGCTGAGAGAGTTGGGGCTGTTCAGCCTGGAGAAGAGAAGGCTGCGGGGAGATCTTATTGTGGCCTTTCAGTACCTGAAGACGGCCTATAGGAAAGATGGGGAAAGTCTTTTCAGCAAGGACTGTTGTGACAGGACAAGGAGCAATGGCTTTAAACTAAGGGAGGGTAGATTTAGACTGGATATAAGGAAGAAATTTTTTACAATGAGGGTGGTGAAACACTGAACAGGTTGCCCAGAGCAGTAGTGGAGGCCCCGTCCCTGGAAACATTCAAGGCCAGGTTGGACGGCGCTCTGAGCAACCTGGTCTAATTGAAGATGTCCCTGCTCACTGCAGGGAGGTTGGGCTAGATAACCTCTAAATGTCCCTTCCAACCCAAAGTATTCCATGATTCTATGAAATAAGCAGGAATTTGTGCTGGTGGATCAGAGAGTCACAGAAGGCATCTCTGAAGACTATCTAGTCTAAGTCCAAACCCAGCATCAACTGCAGCGGGTTGCTCAGGGCCTGACCCATTACTCTCAGCTGACTCACAGTCCATTCCAAAGCAAAGCTTTGTACATTCCTGCTTCTCTCTCACATAATAGGGAACTCCTCATCCTTGCTGTTCTGGCCACTTCTGCCTAAAGAGCTGTATCTATCCCTCAGAGCCCTCAAGGCATGTGAGCCTGGAGGCACCACAGGAGACACCGCATCTCCATGATCTAAATGAGATCATAGTCCTGTAACTGCATATAGACTTCTAATTCCTCCTGTTTGTTCACCACACTGCATGGTTTAGTGTTCAAGCACTTCAGAGAAGCACCCAGCTGTGCAGATTTTAAGGAAGAATGTGTGAAAGCTTTCTCCATGAAGTTGTCTTGTAGGAACTTCCATAACTGTGTGTGTACTCTGGGGCTGAGCCCTCTTCAGTCCTGCACTGTTGATTATGAGGTCTTTCTTCTCCATATCACCCTGCAGACTTTGCTGTCAACACACTACACCACTTCCTTACTTAGCTGGGGGTTGTCATTCCCTACCCCCAATCCTTCCTATCTTAGAGCTCTCCTCGCCAGGTTACCAACCTGTTGGCACAGATGCTTTTGTTCCACTTAGGTGGATTCAACCTCTCTCTAGCAGCCCTTGATCTGCAGAGAAGGTCCATGATTGTAAGAGCCCTGTTGTCGTCTTCAGGTTTACAACAAGCTATGGATTTGAAGGATCAATGCACTCTTCCCTAAGCTTTTCCCCTCCTCCCCATTCCCTTTTAGAGGCAAGACAGAGGAGAATGCCACTTTAGCACCCATGTCCTTGGCTATCATCCCCAGACCCATGTAGTATTGCTTGATACTTTCCAGGTCTCCAAAGGCAATTTTGTTTGTGCCTACATGGATGAGTAGTGGGGGATAATAGACTTCTGAGGCTTTTCTGGCCTTCAGACTATCCTCAATATCCTCAAATTTCCCTAGACAGTGTCAGGCTGGCAGGTGGAGGCCTCTGTCCTGCACAGCAGGGAGTCTGCTATTGCTGTTACTCACCAATTTCTCCTGCTGCTGTCATGTGATTTAGGCTCAGCTGACACCGATGCTGCTCTAAACAGAACTTCCAGCCCCTCGTCTGCTACCATGGCACCAAATCTATTCTGTAGTTGCAGATCTGCAGGTGGAGCAGCCACCTTTCTTCTGGTGCCAGAAGTCACCAACTTCCAGCCTTTTCCATCATGGGAGTCTCATTTTCCCAATCCAATGAATATAGACCCTGAATGCTCCTCTGCCTCTACAGTTCTTGTAGAGCTCTTGTAGAGATCTTGTGCTCTTTTTCATAATCTCTAATGCTGTGCAGACTTCTCAACTCCTCCTGCAGCTCCTCAACAAGAGCTCACCTTCTGCAGGCAAGAACATTTCCCCCGCCCCAGCCTCATTGAGAGGACCCAGGCACATCCTGCAGCCCCAGGCCTGCAGTGCTGCATCCTTCCTTGGGAGCTCAGCCTGTGTTGAGGTCTCTGATGTGCCAGGATTAGTTGCTGCTGTTGGTTTTGAGCTGTGTGCTGTGTTGCATCACCACCATTGCTGAGCATGCATACACTGTCCTCAGCAGAATTTCTGGCTCCCTTCTGCATGCTCATCTGTGCAAACTGGTGCATCTGTTTTCACATTCTGTTACAGCAGCACAGAATGATTTTTGGTGCTGTGTGACACAGTGAAAACTCCAAGTGGTGGAGATGAAAAGCTTCTCTTATTCCCAGGTTCAGGAGCAAGGAAATCATGGAACAGGAGGAAGACTCAAAGGCACATTTGCAGAGAGCAGTCGTTCTCTTCCAGTGTCCTCCTGGCTGTGTAGATCCCTCTATGTAGAACTTCACCACCTTTTCATCACTTCTATTTCAATGAACCGATAAAACCCCAGGCCTAGATGCTTATCTGGCATACATATCTTGGCCAGGGCTCATCAGGTCAAACACAGCATGGCTATAGCTGCTTCACTGGTAAGGTGCTAAGCGGAGTAGGGCAGAGGACTGGAGCGGTTTTCTTCTTCCAGCATGCCTGCCTCCTAAGAGCATTACATTTGATGACTCCTGTGCAAAAATGCAGGCAAGTGCAAAATCTGAGCTGGTGTTTGATGATGGGGAAAGAAGCAGTCCCATCCAGAGCTGTGATAAAGAAGGAGGGGCTTCCCTGCTATATAACAGTTTCGTTCCTGGCTGGGGTGTGCTGGAATAACTCAGCTACTTGTTTAGCCTGTTTTAGAGGTATCTTTGCTGAGGTGGGTCCCAATTAGAACATCTTTCTTCCATGTGCAAACATAGACCTTGCTGATATTGCTGTGTCCTAGGAGTATCTTTCACAGACAGCAACTGAAGGAGCAATTAAATTCTTTTCTACACAGTAGTGGCTGAATGAGTGAAGGCTACTACCTGAAGGCTAGGCTGGATGAAAGCATGGGAGCTGAGGGCTGAGCAGGCCACAGTAATATGTGTGTCTGTTGGGATGAGGAGGGAGAGAAGAGAGAGCTTGGCTGGGGAGATGGGTGGAGAACAGCGAAGGAAGAGTCCTTCTGGCAATGATGAGAGAAGAAAGCCAACTGTATTCTCTGGGCAGGGGACTGGGTGGAAAAGCAGGCTTGAAATTAGCAGGCAAATTATTTTCTCTCTGAACCACACTTTGAAGAAGTAAGATGTTGAGATAAACTCTTTGTAAACAGATCGTCATCCAAGAAAATCTGGCTTACGCATTTGCTTGCTTTTGAAAAACTCCGAAGATGGGTTTACTGCTTACTCCAAGAAAGTCAGTAATATCATACTGGGAATAGCTTTGAGTCAGCTGGGGCTTAATGTAACATGGCATGTGTAAGATTTTGGAGCTTGATGCCATCTGCTCACAGAGAGCACTGGATCGGTGTAAGAATGCCAACAAACAGGCTTGAGAAGCTTTTGAAAATGAGGAGGGAAATAGCAAGCTCCAGGGTGTAGGAAAATGATGATTTTTCTTCTGTATGACTGTTGTGTTTGTGAGATTGGTTAGCCTGTTTTTTTAATCTGCTCCCTTCCCACTGTCTCTGGGGAAATGCCGGCAAGAGGAGAGACGTGAGTCCTTGAGTGAAACTGAGAAAAATATGGCAACGAGAGTAGTAGACTAATCAGGCAAAAAAAGAACTTTCACATGGTTTTTGGAGACAGCACTTGTGAACAGCCAGAGAATTAGGGTTGGTGGGTTAGTGGCCATTACAGCTAGTAGCTTTAAGATCTTTTTTAATTCAGCTCCCAATATAATCTGTGAGGTACCTAGTTTAAAAAAAATGATATATAAAAAGTGTGAAATTTAAACCCAGGTGGTATACCTAATAGGAATGTTTTTTGCTCCAAGAGTCAAGATAATCGTACTTTGAAAAATTCTTTTGGTATAACATTAATTGTGCCCTTTCTGTGAAGCGTGACATAAACATGTTTAAAATGGATATTCATGCCCAAACCATTTCCATTATCAGCTAAAAAGATTTGGGTGTTATGTTACAGCTGAGATGTTTTAAATAAGCAATCTCTCTTGCTGTGCTGTTTTCATGCTATAATGGAGGTGCTTAAAAGAGTGCACAGGTATATCTTTTTTTCCTTCTGTGCAGAAAATACAACTTTGCTGCTTTCCAACAGCTGATGCTTGAATCCGTACAAAATACTTTGTGTGTATGCAGATTGCCTGTCACAATGTTTAGCTACTTTAAATTGTTGCTCAATAAACACTAATTTTATTTCCTGAACCCTTGTCCTACTTTTACCTGTTACAGATGAAGAATAGATTATTCATGATAATGAGGATTATTAATATAGATCAGTTTCTGATTGCTGGCTTATTTCCTCCACTGGCTACTTGAAGGGCCGTTACACGGATGTTGGTGCTAAATTGTTCAGGCAGTGCCAGACAACATAAAAATATGCAATGTCTACAAGTTGGGGTGTGGGAAGTTGAGTCAGTTTCAGGAGCAGCCCTGGGGCAGGTCACTGGGGGTAAGGGGGTAGGATCTCCTTCCTTGGAGGTTTTCAAAACTCTGCTAGAAAAAGCTGTAACTGATGTGATCTAGCTTTGTTGGTAGTGTTGCTTTGAGAGAGATGTTGAACTAGAGACCTGCAGAGGTCCTTCTGAGCAATGCTTCTGCAAGTGTATGATCACAGTCTTCCTCTCCTCTGATATGCTCTAGAGTTGGAGACCAGCTTCATTATCTCTACCTTGTGACACCTAAGAGTGAGAGCAAAGGTGCAAATCCATGCCAAAGCCTGGACTCATCCTTCTTCATCTTCGTCTGCTCCTTGGTGTTTCCTGCAGGGGCAATTCATACCCAGTGTTCTCTAGAAGTCAAGGGTAAAAGACTTTTGCAGGAGCCCCAAAGCTGAGGGTCAGGGTAGGCATGTGTTTGAAGCCATGGTCCTCCATGGAGCCCAGATGGTGGCTGTCTTGCTGTGCTGCAGGTACAAAGGGGCCTTAACACACAGTTCGGTGTGTGTAAAGTAAAAGGGCTAAGGAGAGACTGGTAGCCAGTGTAGCACAAGGGGCGGTTTTGAAAGTGTGGGAATGAATGAGCAAGGCTGAAACTCAAAAGTACAGTATGTGGACTGCAGATCATGGACTTGCTGGGGTCAGATCCCAAGCCCGTTGACCTGAACAGCCTTAGCTTCTGGGAAAGCATCCCAGAAAAATGTGCTTGTCTACCATCTATTTGTAGCTCAATATTTCTTCCTCCATCACCACTTCTGTGAGTTACTTTGATGTGTAACTGTTCTTGGAAGCCAAGAGGTGGAACAAAACAAACAGATGAAGGTGGGGTTACAGTGGTGGTAGTACTGGAAACTAATGTTCTCTAGATCAGTGTAATGGTCATGTCACTTGGTAGTTTGCCAAAGTCAGTTTTTGCTTCTTTTAGTTGCTCTCTGTTTTACTCCAAAGTCATTTTTTCAGTACTTGTGATGATGTATCCTGAGAGAAATACATAAGGTTGCTTTAAGGATTAGCCATTAGATCCAGCTGTTTCAAGACCGTAAGCCCTGGAAGTGGAAAAAACTTGATTTGTGCTTGCAGTGCCTAAGGATAGCCTGGGTGATTTCTGAACTCTGAGAAGAACTTTTCTTTGGGATTCTAAGGTATATATTTTTGTGAAAGGAACAAATCTATAGTTTTTCCCACTGACTCTTCTTTCATTTATTTTTATGAAGTGATCTTGTCATGTGCACAGACCACTGAATGACTGAGTTTTACCTGAAGTTCATGAATGCATTAATTTTCAGTCTGTTATTCTCTTCTGCAGCTCAGTATTTAGTTACATAGTGTGTTATCAAACCTGTAATCACCCAGAAATCCCCTTACACTGCCCCCTCTTCCAGTTACTGCAGGTCTGCAAAGAAGACTATGCAATAAAAATAAAATTTGGAAGGTGCTTGAAATGCAACATGGAGTGGGGAGGAAGGAAAAATTATGGTTTTGGTTTTTTTTGACACAAATAAAACTTTTTAACAGACCCACTTTTATACCAGTGTTCGTGATACAGAGTATGCTGGAAAAACTGCTTTGGTGAATCACAGAATCACAGAATGGTAGGCTTGGAAGGGACCTCTATGGGTCATCTAGTCCAACTCTCCTGCTGAAGCAGGGTCACCTACAGCAGGCTGTAGAGGACCTTGTCCAGGCGGGTCTTGAATATCTCCAGAGAAGGAGACTCCACAACCTCCCCGGGCAGCCTGTTCCAGTGCTCCGTCACCCTCAGAGGGAAGAA
>Ga0065711_1001291_pt1 | contig 57806 bp, 40 predicted proteins | sample Hoacrofraction12_FD_59098 | JGI IMG/M metagenome (GOLD analysis project Ga0065711, IMG submission 59098) | Hoatzin crop microbial communities from Cojedes, Venezuela - Epithelial fraction 12 v2 (version 2) | ecosystem: Host-associated > Birds > Digestive system > Esophagus > Crop | place...
ATGGTGAACCCACGGGTTCCCCTTCTCTGATGGAAAACTGTAGACCTGTTCTCTGCAATGTCAGCTGTTACTTCCAGATATTTGGTTACCTATAGCATCCTTTCAGGAAGTAAACAATTTGGTAGGCAGTATTTAGTATGTGAAAGGTCCTCTCCTAGCCTGAAGCTTTGTTTTCCAACATAAAATAATGAATTCCAGCCTTGACTTTAAAATCCAGCACATGGATTTATCAAGTTTCCCTGGGTGCAGCCCTAACCCTCCTGCAGCGGGGCTATGCACAGCTGGGGGTCATCCGAAGGATCTTTTTTGCCAGAAGAGTGTTGTCTTGATTTCTGTCACATGTGGAGAGATAGCAACCTCGTCTTGACAGGGTTTAACCTTAGCTCTGTCAGAAGCTGCATCCCCTACATTGCTCTGCACCGCTCCACCACTCGGCTTTGGAGGGAAAAGCCTGCTAGGCAGATTGGAAGTTACAGCTAAGTGAAGCAGGAAAGGCAGTAGTTGTTAGATGATGTTGTCAGGAAAACAGTTTTCTAGTGAATTAGGGCTCAGGAACTTGGCAAACTGCCTGAAAGCAAAAGCTCACTCTTGCTCTGTCTGCTTGTGCCGCTGCAGAGGGCCAGGTCCCCTCCTTGCAGGGCTAACGTTGAGGCCTTTCGCAACCTTACTCATTTGGATTGAACCTGCAACACGGACCCCAGAAGCAGAGTGAGATGTTTTTCCAGAGGTGGAAACTCTCATTTATCCAGTGCACGTTTTGCTGCTCCCTGATGTAAGGGACACTATAGAATGAAAAAATAGCTAGATGTAAAAAATAGGTTGAATTTATTTACTCAAATATTTACTCAAAATGTAAGCCAGCAACTTTCACACCTTTCAAATATACTGCCTTATCTTTTGATTATTTAATCTCCTGATGTCAGGAATCCTGGAAAAAATCTTACTCAAATCCCTCAATATTTTACGCTTGCATAGGACGAACTGACTTCTTTGCCCTAGTAGAAAACAACCCAGCTCAAACTCTGTGAAACTATAGGGGGTTCAAGCCAGGGGAATATACATCCCTGTGGCTTCATGGAAGACACAATACTTCAGTAAGATCCCAATGCTGTGCATCCTACTCTCTCCATTCACACTGACACCGTTGAGTGAAGTGCCTGTGAAGCTCGTGGCATGGCTTCCCAGACAAGCAGCATGGCCTCTTCACATCGAGCATGGGGCGCTGAACCCACTGAAGCCAAGAGGAGGTTAACTCAGATCATAGCTGTTCCCCTGACCATGTATTACAGGCTGCTGGATTTTGTTTTAGCGATGAGTACAGCCAAAAGTGAATAGAGGCACGTTGACCTCATAGTTGTGAATACAGATTGAGCGTCCAAGACAATTAAAAGCAGAAAATACATGCCATCTCCAAACTCCTGGCAAATCAGTGCTAGAAGTTACCACTGCCCCATCCGACTGAAAAGACGTTAACACCGACTGGAGAGGAGGTTGGAAGGCAGCCATCCTCGACGGATTGCTTATGAGCACTGACTAGAGTCAAACTGACTTCAGTCGGAGATATACACAAGCCTCGTAATCTAATAGTAGAGTTTACTTTACGAGAGTGCCACACCAAAGATAGTAAAATGCAGTTTTAGCTAACAAATCTACATGGTTCTACAGCCATCATGGAACATGTCAGCACTGCAGAGTGCCTGGAGCAGATTTACAGTTTTCAGTTTACTGCTGAAGAGTTACTGTTAAATCCATTGTTATAGAGTTACTGCAATTAAAAGTTCCAGTCACACTTATCATTGTTAAACAGAGTTAATAAAATCCAATAAATTCTGAGACGTTATGTTTTCCTGTGCTGTTATATATCTGAAACTTTTTCTTGCTGTACTTTTGACTTATGTTAGGATAGATTTTGCAAGTAAATTGGCTGTTGTAAGCTGCTTTTCCTCTAATTTTCTTGGATCTGCAAAATTCCTTATAGTTTTTCATTATTATAGTAAGAGATATAGCAAGGCAATACTTAGAAGTTTTCCCTCGTGCATGCAACAGGTGAACACAAGCTAAGTACTGTATCTCTTAAGAGTCACCTTCCAACTTTCTGTGTTTCATGTTTCATAAATTACAAAGAATAATAGTTAATTTTGTTGTTGAGGGGTGGACTTTTGGTGTTTTCTCTCATGTAAGCAATGTGGCTACAGGTGGCTACAGATACAAATCCTACTTCTTATCACCTGTATTCATGTGGTCAGAAACTTATTAAGGTACACGGATGGGGCAAAGCATCTAGACAGCGGGACAGAAGAATTTTACCCAGCATATTTCCTAGCACTTTGTGAAGTAGCCTCGGCAGCCTTGCAGCGAGCACATACAGGATCCCACTTCCACTGACAAAGTTATGGATCTGTTTTTTAAATGCTGCAGGGTTAATCTTAGTCTCAAATACCACTAACATACAAAGCTCCTGGTGCCAAGTCAGTATGTTACGATATATATATTGCAAATGGTATTTATTGAGACATAATATCCACACAAATACAATTCCTCTCGTAGAAGCACAGATACTATAAAAATCCAAGCACGTCTATGGGGAAAACAAATAACAGAAAACTCATTTTCAAGAGAAAGCAACTTCACTATAAGTAAATTGCAATTTGCACCTTGCAATTCATTGCAACAACTGCGACTGTGGCACTCTGTACTACAAAAGAGAGGTTCACTATCTTTGAGATCGTGTGACGGGTGAAGTATACAGACAGAGGAAATAAGAAAAACAACGTGCATGATCTGGAATTGAGATTACTGAATGGAGGGGTGTGTACAGGACTGAGAACTAACATCGCTCTGAAAGCTTTGGGAGGCTTAGTGCTGCACAAGCTTGAAACCTCTGCATTAAAAAGGCAGATCAGAAACTTTTTAGCAGGCTGAACACTTTCATTCATCCTTGATTGCACTTCTTCCCACGCACAAGCAAGAGACAAAGCTTTACGCCAGGTGGGGTGCACCTTGGCTGAAGTTCTGGCCATACTTTTCCCCAGCGGTATCGCTTAACCCACAGCTTCGTCGGGTTTTGCTTATCAAGTACAGCAGCTGGGAACATTATGTCTTTATAATCAGAATGTCCAGTTTCTGTATCAAAGGACGCAAAACACACACGCCCACATTTCTTTGCAATTTTAAAAGCCTGTCGCGTACTGCAAACTTGTGCAATCTGCATCAGAGATTAAAAAAAGAGAAAGAGAGAGAGAGGAGTTTGTTTTAAAAAAAAAAACCAAACTTACCAAAAATAACTGAAGTTCTCTAAAGTTGCCCTGAAGTTGAAATAGCCCCGAACACCAGTGCAGTGCTTGCCTTAAACTCTCTCTCTTTCTCACTCCCCCTCTCTCTCCAGCAATTGGAAGGAGGGCTGTGCAGAAAAATTCAGCAAACAATTTTCCTTCTATGTCGACCGGGGCGTTCCTCTACGGGCAGAAAGGGGATGGCTGAGCCTGGGTGAGGCTTGTTGCTATCCCCAAGCCAAAGAGCGCTGTCGCAGATTACACAGCCTGTGAAACCCAATCCCTTTCTCTGCTAAAGCAACAGCTGTACGGCTTCAGCTGAGGCAGGAGCCGGGAACAGACCCTGGGCTTGCTGCTGCTCAGGTTTTCCATGCTGGGGGACGCAGAGGAACGGGCATACACGGGTCTCTGTAAGCCCCGTGTCTTCTCCCCGCTTACTGCCTACAGCTACAGGCACAAGCGTGCACAGGGTGGAGGTACGGGGCAATTTCCTCAGGACTGAAAGTATATGGGATGTGGGCGCCCGCGCAAAACAAACATCTCTTTTCCTGAAATTCATTCCCAGCCTTGCTTCAGGACATCAGTGGGTAATTAACATTATATGTACTAGTAAATTCTCATGCAAGCATGCACACACACAGGATGCAGTCTGTCACAACAGCGTGGTTCAAACGGGTTTCCAGGCTGCTCTAGAGTCCTCTTTAAGTTCATTTTTCCTCAATATTTTCAGTCAGCTGTTGAATTCTTTCCAAAAAACACCTGAACACTGAGCTTGCGCCAAATGAAGTGTTATCATGATTAGCAGCGTTGGAGTGCTGGTGTGCTTAGTGCTGCCTTTGCAGTGTGTCCAGATACTAACACATGAAGGAAGCTGCTTAGCACCAGCAGAAATGGATTTATTGAAATTCCCAGCCCCTCTCACCTGTTTCTATTTCTCCACCCCTTGCAAAGGAAAGAAATCTGGAACACAGTTGATTCCTCTCTCTGAGGAATGCCTCTGATCCTCTGATTCCTCCTCCCTGAAGCTTTATAAAATCACAGCAATGGGTTTCAGCTGGGGCTTCCTTGTTCCACAGAGTATTTGGCTGCTCGTTTGCATGCTGTCAGATAGGTGTGGGGTGAGAGAGGGTGCAAAATGCAAGCAACACACCAGCAGCCCTAGAAGTGTCCTGCCGTCGCTCCGGCTGCTTTGCCATCACACCAGAGCAGAACGTGAGCAGGTAAAAAACACACTAGCTGAAGGAAAAACCCCTGTGTTTGCAGAGCAGCTTCATTTCATGCCAGGGTGGATGTCGTGCTGGGGACTTATATGCTGTTGGTTCTGAATACATTTCAGTATCTGAAATCGGCAGATGTTGGATTTCTGGACCCAGCGTTGGAATGGGCACACACCATTTCTACATATGGCATGCGGAAATTTGACAATGAAACAGCCTATAGCTCTGCTTCCATCCTCTGTGGATACCTAACACAGACATTTGGGAAAACTGGGTCTTAACAGAACTCAGTATTTATGTTAAAGCCAATTCTGTAATGACTTTTGTCTAATTAATACATATTATTGTATCTAATTATATAATATATAATAATTAGATAAGATCACCTTTATAGCATAATTAAGAAATACTATATGTAATTTTATCTAATTAATATACACAGTTTGTCTGCATATGAACTGTATAGTGGCTACAAAATGTGTATTTATAGTATATGATTATATTGTGCATACTTGCATATATTATAAATAATATGTAATGTATAATTACATACTATATATGTAGTCATGTATAATGCTATGTGAGGCATTACGCAGTTCATACACAACCTCTGTTGTCTTGTGAGTGGGGCACCCGCATCAAGAAGGAAAAAATACGTTGGCTGTAGCCAGTGCAGGGAGGTATGGCAGCAAAGGAGGGAGACGAGGTGTTGGGACTGTGTCAGCACAGGGGATGTGACTCTTCATGGTGACAAAGCCTGCTACAGCTGCCTCAAGGATGGATGCGACCAGCAGCAATAAAGGTGCCCTGAGATGTAGTCAGCATCAGGAAAGGCAGTAAACTGTGATGGCTGGGAAGGGGAGCAGGACCTCTCTAATAGTTTGTGAGTTTTTGCCTTGCTCTGCTGCCGTCCCCGTTTCTACGCTCAGTCCTTGGGACTGTATTGCCAGCCAGCCTCTCTGAACCACCTTTCGACATCGTCCTGACAAACAACGTATATTTTTAGGAACAGACGTGCAAAACAAGAAGCCCAACCCGACAGCGTGGTTTGATGCAGAGACAGCTCATTTGGATGCAGAAACCTGGCTGCTACCTCCAGAGCCGGTGGTGCAAGCAGCAGCTCTTCAGCAGGGTTCAGACCACGGTGCAACAGCAGCAGTGTGCTCGATCCCCATTCAATGTTCTATTTCAACTGCTTTTGCTGAATGTATTTATGGGCATTGTTTGGAATTTTTAAGAATTTTCAAAGCCCACATGAGACAAAAACCCTGGCTAAGTTGAGAGAAGCCAACCATTTTTCCATAAACCTGGAAGAGATGACTATATTCTTTTTCAAGTTATTGGGAAATCTACATTCGTTGTCGCTGGCTTTTTTCCAATTTTATCTTGAAACCAAACATGTAAGACCTAATGCCTGAGCAGTGCCCTGCTGCTGTAACTCCAGTGAACGGAACTCCTGTGTTGGAGATTTACCCCCACACAAGTTCCAGCCGAAAATCTTCCCTGTTGTCAGCCACTATGGCGGAGTTCTGTGACTATCAAATTATTTTAACACTATTTGACTGACGGGAATGCACAATGCTCACTTGGTTTATTTTTAAATATTTATCAAATCAACTGCTTGTCTACTGAGCTATTAAAAAAATGTTACTAAGCAGATGATATCCCACTCTCCAAATGATTCCAGAACAACAGAGATGACTTATTCAGTGGGTATACTCCGAATAGCCTTCGTGTTCAGTCTTCTTGACAGACATCTGTATATCAAAAGAGAAACTCTATGAATTATGCTGAGGCAATATTGAAAGTTCCTCTCTGCTCTATTGCCTTGCCAGGGAGTAAGATTGCATCTCACATTTCTCTATCCCACTTCTAACCCTGTTTCCCAACACCCTATATTACAACTTTGTTTTCTTTACTCAGTTCACAGGTAAGGCTGAGAACTCACAATCGAATGACACAGGCTTCCTTTTATTAGTGTTCACATCCTGACCTGTAAATGGGCTGATCTTAAGTGTGCTGTTTTGCTAGTAATTGAGAAATGAGATGAAAAACAATAGGAATTCTTGTGTATTTTCTTCAGTCCAAAGAGAGGGAGACAAACTGTCCACTGAGCTTATAGAAAAGCATATTCTGAAGCAGCAATTCCTGTCGTTTATTGTGAAGCATGCAAGGGTGATCATCTCTATTCTTCTCCCTTTTTAGCAGTTATGAATTTTTAGACATTTTGGGGAAAAATAGGAGGCCACAAACTTCCACATCTAGACAAGACTGGGTAGCAGAGAAGACCAGTTACAGAAAGAGAACTTCTTAAAACGATTCAGAAAGGAGTTAAAAAATTGAGGACCTCCAGGTTAAAAAGAAATGGGCTGCCAAGAGAAGGAACCACAGAAGAAAGAAAAAGGAAGGAAAAGCCAAGATCAGTGTGAACAGAAGTTGTAGAGGAGTAGATGGAACTGCATGTCGGACTAGCAACGAGAGGAACGAATAGATGACAGTGGAGGAATCTGGCCACCAACTCTCAAACCAAGGCCAGATGAAGATAAAAATAACATTAATCATTAATTTACAGACATCTCCTATGCTTTGTCTCTCACAACTCTACATTTTTTAAGACATAGAAATGTATGTTTTTTATGATCATTTAGTTTAAGCTAAAAAGGTATGTCAGGCAGGCACACCAACTTCCTTTGAATTTCTTCTCTTCTGCAATATGTAAACCATTAATTTGATTGATTTGCGTCAACATTTTTTTGCATAGAACTCTTCCAGCTGCAGGTAGGCATATAACCTCATAAACAGAAAGCAAGCCAGCTATGGAAATGAGATTTCATCACTGCCTCTTTCAAGAAGCCTCAGCGCTGCACAAAGAGACTTCATTCTGAAGTTAGTCAATTCAGATGCATTCTCCCCCAAAAAAGAGAATGGGTGTCATTCACGTGTGTTGTAACTTAACTGGAATCTGTCCTCCAAACAGATTAGTCTCATGTTCTTTATAACCTTTTCATCTGAGAATTTACTCGAAACAGTCTCCAGTGTCTGCCTCCTCTGGGTAGGTTCTATCAACACTACCTGCATGCTGCACTGACTGCAAGCTGCAACTGGTAGTATTTCATGTAGTAATAGGTTTCTTCTTTGTGAAGATAAACAAATGTCAACTCCACAGTATACAGGGATGGAGTAGTAAAAGCCAAACTCAAGGGAAAACAGCCCAGACAAACCCAGGGAAGAGTCACAAATATTCTCTTCTGGGATTCCTAAATACATATTTTTGCACTTTAGTGGTTAATATTCTTCCTGATGAAAAAAAAAAGAAGCTAAAAATGCTGATCAGCAACCAGCATAAATAAAAAACCCCACCAACAACAGAGAAAGCATTATTTAGAAATGAAACAAAATGAGACATTTCCAAGACCAATCCTTTCACTAACAGGAGGAGAACAAAAAGGAAACTAATTCACTCTGGACAGTTTTTTTTACTTTGTCCTAGGGCATATGCTCCATCTCCCTTTGTCCTTCAAACGCGTTTCCACTGGCCCTGACAGTGCTGGCATTGACCTTCTGCAGCCAAAATAGCCCGGACAGAATGAACCAGAAAAAAGGAGCCAGCCAGACCAAGGGGCAACGCAGCCATGGCCACAGACCCGGGGGAAAACTGCTATAATTAGCAAGGGCTGTACAGGAATTGCAGAACACCATGATTCTCGTGGAGCAGCTGCCTTCCTGCCCCGTCAGCTGTGTATTAGTTCATTTGGTGCAGAGCAGAGTGGAGCCACCACCTGCAGAACTCCTCGCTCACCCTGGCCTGATGGGTCACCTAACCATCAATATCCTCCTCTTTTGCTGGTAGAGATCCACCTCTGGACTGTGTGCTGTGGAGGGCTTTAATTTAAAGTTAGTACTTACTCCACATTCCTCCCCTACCACCTCATTCCATACCACCTCATTTCATTCTCTCTGCTGTTTTTGACTCCCCGCTCAACTGGAGTTCAGAGCTGGCTGACCCTGGATCTTTATTATTTTACTCTTTCAAAACCTATGATACTGGGTAGAAAGCAGAACCAGGCTCCTCCTAGGTGGTAATACTTAAGCATCTGAAAACTTAATGATTTGAACCAAATTAATTCTCTTTCTGCAATGTCATTATGTTGCCTTAAGCCCTTTTCTTGCCACAATTTTGGTACTTCTAGTTATCACCAAGTCAGTAATTTTTCTTCAGTTTGGAAATCCAGGAATAAAACCCCTAAAGCCTCCAAACTGTGAATACAACACTCACAAGCTCTGTAATTTCGACTGACCGTCTACTGAGTTGGGTATTTCTGAAGAGAACAGTACTTTTAAGAATCTTTGTGGGACATTTGTTGTATTTCATCAACTTTATCAAATTGAAAGTTAAAGGATGTTGCCACTGATGTTTCCAGATTTCAGATATAAAGCAGATACCGATAAAAGGCAAGTATAAACGTTTCATGTAGTAGCTCAGATGCCATTGGAAAAAGCAAAAGTTTTCAGTTGTTATAACAAAACACATTTTGGTTGCTTCAGTAGGATTTTTTTTTGCTCTTTTCCTTTCAACCAGTCACTGTATGGAGGGGTATAAATTCTTGATTTTTGTGGGGTTTGTATGGTCAGGGCTTATGACAAAGTCTATTTCCAGCTGTGGAAATTATTTTCAGTGAAAAATGTTCTCTCTTTGTTTTTTTCGTCAAAGCCTTAAAACCACTTCTTAAACAAAAATCTTAAAAAAGTATTGAGAGACGATCTCACTATGTGCCCTGGGGTTTCCATGGCATTTAGTGAACCACCAGTGATGAGTACATTTGTTGAAGTGGAGCAGATAAGGGAGTAACTGGGAACGGCACTGAAATAACCCCTTTCTTCAGGCTCCGGAGTCCCAATGAAACCCACCCTCGGTGATGGAAGGGCTGTAAATATTCACACCGTACCCGGCTGTACCCATGCAGTCTCACTCAGGAAAGGGCTGTTTGCCGGTGGTGGCTCTGGGCATGAGGGTACATTTCTTACAGTTACTTCATTTTGAGATTGTTTTAACCTTGGCTCTTGCATGCATCTTGAATTCCACCTGTTCCTGGATTACTTGCAGCCAATACTGTGCCCTGCTCTGTGGGCAGGAGCTGGCAGATGCTGCCGCCAAGCACAAGCAAGAAGCCCAGGTGAATGGGAAAAACAGGAGGAACTCTCTGAAACTGGGAACAAGCAAGCACCAGCTCCTGTCTTGCTAATAAAATAAACCGTCTACCTCCAGATCATGAACTGTCACCCTGCTTTGCCCCTCCATTGCAGGCATGAAGGGAGTCTGGGGATTAAACGAGGGTATTTCACGCACACTGGGCTTTGCTGTGTGCCCATGGCTGGCACACACCACCACGGAAAAACAGGGTCAGCGCTGCCGCGGTGCCTGCGACTCGGTGTGCATCTTCAGGGCGTGTGGGCTGGGACAGAGGAAGGACTCAGGAGATGACAATGGAGCTCACTGTTTGCCGTGGGAGGTCAGCAACACAGAATGGTTTATTTCCTAATGAAGTGAGTCACCTGATCAGTATCAAGTATCTGTTAAGTCAAGTGATGGGGTGGATCCAAAGGTTAGAGGATCTTGGTTTAAATATACCATTCACCACTCTGGACTGGCTTGCACTGTGTAAACAACATCCGAGAGAGATGGAAATATATTTGGTTAATTCCATCTGGGGCTGTGAGGTCTCCTGCTTCCTTACAGAGCTGAGATTGATTTTCCAATGACACAAAATTCACCTCAAAGCCCTACATCCCATTATATATAAGCCTTCCCTTGGAAAAGCAAAAGCCAGAAGTACAGGGTAAATAAAATCGGATAATCTGCACAGTCATCTGACTTCTGCACTTCTTCAGCTTACTCGGCTGAACTGGTTCGCTGGTGTCTCAAAAAGGAAACCTGTGGGAAACGGCAGCCAAGAGGGAGTAAGAAAAAGACTGCTCCTTCCACAAGGTGTTTGTGGTGCAACATTGGCTTCATCCTGTGCAGTTCTCAGCATCCCCAAAGTTTCAATGAAATCTTTGGGCATTAAGGGTCTTGGCACGTGCACCCTAGCATCTCAGTGCTTTGCATATTCAGGGCCTTATCATCCCATGTTTGCTGTCACTGAAATCAGCTGGAGTTTTGCCCTCGACTTAATGGGAGCAAGGTTGAGCCCTTGAATGCTCCTCTGAGCAGGAGAGGGAACAACAGGAACCACCCTCAGTCAGGGGTGAGAAACAGTTCGCATTGCCTTTTAGCAGGCCAGAGCCAGAGAAGAGTGAAAGGTTACTGATGGGTAGCACTGAAGCTGCCCAACTCCTCGATACACATCCAGAAGCCGAATCTAAACTGTATTTGATGCTGCTGGCAGAGAAAGTCAGCTCGATCAGTACGAACAGGATTTCTGTGGGTTCTGACGAAGCACTCAGTGGCAAGGTAGCAATTGCATGCAAAGTGGAGAGAAGGAAGGAGCCCTGGACCAGTGACGTATTGAAAAAGAACCTTCCCCACCCCTGTGCTCATGTCTTTGAGTTCAGCTGCCAGCCACTTGGTTGAACGAACAAACCCAATGTGTAGTGGTTAATTCATCCTAATTTGATAATGATGCTAACGGTACTCAAAGTTGCTGTTCATTCTTGCACAGCATACGGTGCTGTGTTAGTTCTGGCTTGCATTTACCCATAGATAGGAATCAATGAAATGAAAGCAAATAATTCATGTTTTTAAGAGTAGACATTAGATATGTTGTGGAGTTCTGACAGCAGAATTGCTCTCAGTTTCTGGTGCAAACCCCATGAACGCAGGCTGAGAAGAAAGGCTGCAGAGACCGAAATGGCCAGGGATTCTGGAGCAGAGAAGAGCACTTTAGCTGGGAGCACAACGAACAGAACACTGTCAGCAGCGAGTCCTATTCTTCCATTACCTGTTATCTCACACGAGTGCTTGTGTTTTCAGTCTTTCTTAGCTTGTAAAGAAAAATATTTCTTTTTTTTTTTTTCCTAAAAAAAGGGGGGTTTTGGAAGTATTTGGGGAGTAGGAGGGGAACTGAATTTTAAAGATTTTTTTCCGCAATGTTCATTAAAGTATTTGGAAAGCTAAATCAAGAAGTATTGATGGTTCTGCCTTTTATTTATCTTTTTTTTTCCAATAAGAAGTTATCTTATATTATGTTATTAATGAAAAGAATCCCAAGAAGTACCTAGGTTGACTAGTGAAAAGACCTAACAGCAAAAAAGGAGAGGGGATGTAGCTTTGTTGTTTTCTACCTCATGCTTGGTCAGCTTAATTATATATTAGCTTTGTTTAAATGCTTTTCTTTTTAAAAAAGGGGAAAAGTGTCCTTAGAAGTTTCTTATTTAAAATGAATATTCCAATGTATAAATGGGTAAGACACAAGTTACTGGGGAATTTTTTAAATGTATTTTTTAGCTGTAGCTAAAATATTGTTTAAGGAACTAAAATGGATAACTGTGGTGCTCCTTTACGGCAACGCTTACACCATCCTTCTCACTCACATGGTCCTGAGCCAGCTCCGCGCCCCATAGGCAGTTGCAGGATGCTGCACGGACCAGGGAGACCCGTGGGCCGACTCCAAGCCTGTGCTTCTGAGTAATGGAAGTGACTCAGGCAACCAACGCATGTGACAGCTCACAAGCAGCTCTGTGAAGGCTTCCCCTTACACACTGAATAGACACGATTCATCACCTTCTCTGCTGGCTGTATCCTACGTATAGAGAGACTCAGAATCATAGAATCATAGAATCATTAAGGTTGGAAAAGACCTCTAAGATCATCTAGTCCAACCATCAGCCCAACACCACCACACCTGCTAAACCATGGCCCGAAGTGCCTTATCTACACATTTTTTTAACACCTCCAGGGATGGTGACTCAACGACTTCCCTAGGCAGACTATTCCAATGTCTGACCACTCTTTCAGCAAAGAAATTTTTCCTAATATACAATCTAAACCTCCCCTGACAAAACTTGAGGCCATTGCCTCTCGTCCTATCGCTGGTTACCTGGGAGAAGACACCGACACCAACACCTGCCTTACTACAACCTCCTTTCAGGTAATTAAGCAGCACTGGCCCTACAGATTTTCAAACTAAAAATCCTTGTTTCAGGAAACTATTCCTTTTCCATATACTCAAAAAATACATGACCGAGGTAAATGTGTGATAAGGAAATAGAAGAGCAGAACAGCAATTAGCAGCTGTCACATGCTTAAGTTTGATCTGCTAGTCTTTAATGAAGGTCTTTGCATGTTGTCCTTAAAGCAGTATCCATGAAAGATAAGGATGCTGAATGTGCCAATATCCAGCACAGGTCATGCAGAGCCACGGGCAAGCAGTGTGGCCTCGGTCCTCGGGGCTACCTCTGCGCAAAGACCCGCTGGAGGCATCACAGCTACGTGCAGCAGCAGCAGGCTCAGCCCCTGATGTAACAGAATAAAACTCAATTACATAGCCTTATTTAGTTGAATTCGAAGAAGGTTTACCCAGGCATTTATTTACAGCAATAGAATGGCTCAGCATGTCTTACGATAAACTGCTGCCTGAACCCCATTTCCATCTGTAATTGGTAACACAGCAGATTATTGTCCCTGGGTTAAAGGAATTGCCCGTTATTCTGGGCTCCACTTCATGACTCAGCTCCTGAGAGCTGTTTCGAGTGGCAGAGGGGACAAGCTGCCAGGCTGGCATCCCCTTCTGTTTTCTTTGTGGAAATAGGATGTGGCTTCGCACGACAGGCGTTTTATCTGCGGAACAAAGAAAGTGTGCTCGTGCTCTGTGAACTGTCTGAAGGGATTACACGGACTGAAGCCATAATCGTATGCTCTGATATTGTTGATGTATTATAAATGGTCCATTATTCATCCACATGAGGAAAGCCAGAGGAATGGAAAATTAAAATGTGAAAATAGTGAGCACAAAGAACGAGCAAGTGATTCATGCCGTGTGGAAAATGGGCCTCACTGGGTATAGGCCTGTACTTCTGTAGAATTAAGCACAACTACAGGGGCTAATAATTTAGCTCATTAACAACAATATTTGTCTTTCAGTCCTGAAAAATGCATAGGTAAAAATGGCACATGCATCCTGGGTGAGACTTCATTCACGAAGTCTGTTTCCCCAGGTGCCTTTCAGTTCTCTCTGATGGCACAGCAAGGTGCAATTATGTTCTGCCCCTGTGAACATGGGGATAAGATGATAGAGCAGATTTTGCCTAGCACGTAAAAACAACAACATAGCAACAACAATTAACCAGATTTAATCTGACTGTCTGGTGTCCCCTGTTCTTCAGTTGTGCTGGCTTCAGAGGATTCCTCATTCGCTCTTCTTTCTGGGTCCTTCTTGTCGGAGGAGCTCAGTAACAAACATCACTGCCAGCACCTTGCCTCCTGCTGAGCTTCAGGGGGGAGCTGGAGGGACTGAGCACCTCGCACTGGGTGCTCAGCCTTTCCAGCATGACCCCCTCAGAGACAGCTCGCCTTGCTTTCAGCATTTTCAGGTCCGAGACTAATTCTGGAAACACAGCCATAGTGCTGTGGCCTAGGACTATTCTTTCCCTGGTTTAGACTATTTCTGTAGTCTATTTTTCCAAGGAATCACAGCAGAAAGGCTGCAGATTGTCTTCCCTGAATATCCTCTCACTCCTTGCTGAAAAGGCTCTCTCATCGCTCTGCTGAACAGCAAAATTTCAACAGGGAAAAGCAAATGAAACATGGTTTATATTCAGATCTAAAATTCTCACTGAATGAGAAATGGATTTTTCCTCTGGGGAAAATAATGAATTTCCTCTCCTGGATTTTAAACCTCATTCCTTCCTTAGAGATCCTTCAGCGAGAAATGAATGACCCATTAACCATCGCCATTTCCAAACTGATCATGCACCACAGCAAACCAGAAGCCCTTGGAAGCAAAGGGAAGTCCCCAAGCAACAACCTGAAACTTTAAAATTGGCAAAGGAATCAAGGAGTGAAACATCCCGAATGCCCAATTAGTGAGTTTTATTATCATATCGTGTGTGGTCTCTGTGAAAAGCTAGCCACATCTCACAAACTCTGAGATCATCAAAAATATGTATGTGCACACTCCATAATAAAGTTATTAGAAACCCATGAGGAGGTTTCTAATGTGAATCGTGCTATCCAGGAAGACACAAAACAGGGCAGTCAATTCACTTTTAAACAGAACCGTGAGCCTAGTGCAAAATCAGCAAATCCAGCCAACTATGGATGTTGCAGACAAGTTTGAACAATGTTTTATTTACAGCTTCTCAAATGCCTAAATCTCAACCAAGCTGCAAATCTAACTCCCTGCACTGATTTGAAGGAAGGAGAGAGAGTGCAGATGCCAGCAATGTCTTTGAAGATTTATTTGCACTCTGTAGCACCCACCTAACATTCCAGTAATCCTGGAGAGAGGAGGACTAAGGGTTGTGAGACAGAGGAGCAAGGGTATGGATGAAGTGGTCCATGACAAAGAGAAGCCTTAGTGAGGCCTTAAAAAACAGCTTGGAAAATATATTAATCTTTAATTTTCTTAGTTTACCTTTTTTTTAGTCTGGGGGAGCTTTTGACTTTTAAGAAAGGAATAATTCATAACAAAGCAGCACTGCAGAACAGCCCTTGGGGTGCCTACGAACCAGAAAAGGCTTGGGAATCAGCAGTGCCAGGCCCACAGTCATCATCCAATGACCTAAAAAAAGGAAAAAGTCATCCTGCCAGAGGTTACTTACAGCTTTATGATCAAGACAGCCCACAAATGTGAAGAAACAGTCACTTTATGAAGACCAGACTGACCAGGCAATAGGCAGAGCAGGAGAACAGTGTCGGAGCCGGGATGGTGAAAACATTGGGTTACAGGCTTCTAATAAAGCCAACATGAGACAGGCAGGAGCCTGAAGCAGCCCCTCCTTCCCAAGCACTTGAACATTTTCTCAGCTACATAAATTAGTTCAGTGGTCCTGTTTCCCCCCCCACCCTAAAACTTCTCTGTTTCTGGATAGAATTTGTCCCCACAGGGAACACTCATCTCCTGGGGCAGGAGGGGTTGACAGCAGGTCAGCCTCTGCTTGGAACAGTCCTGCAGATCATAGAGCTGGAGAGAGGAGACAGTGGACAAAAACTATGTCAGGCATTACTGCAATACCTGCTGGAGGGATTAGGCTCAGGTGCAGGTTGGACCTAGCCTAGTCACGGCTTGGCCAAGGAGAGCACACCTTCACTTGAACTGAATGAGAAGCATGGTGGAAACCTCCTGAGACCCTGAAGACAGAAGACAACAGTGCAGAAGAAGCTGGAATTTATTGTGTGGAGCAAGGAGGAAGGGACTATTGGAGAGATGGGTCTGGTGAGCAACAGTCCTTTCAGGTGTGTAACTAGGATTCGCCCCTTGTGCATTTTCAGCCCATTTCAACTGCATTTCACAAATCCTCTAGCACACAGGTTCACAGGGAAGAGCCTAGGGGAAGACTTTCAGCATGTATTAACAGTAGATGTAGAAATTGAATGGTAAGATTTCTCTAGCCAAGGTGTCTCCAGTAACAGCCAAACAACAAAATTTCAATTTCAGACTGTGAGTGTTCAGAGCAAAAGTTAAGACCAATGCACAGAAAAGCCACTGCTGGAGATTTGCAAACTACTGCTATTTCCCTGAAAAACCTGGAAATCTCTGGCTGCTCATAGAAGATGCTCAGCAAATTGTTTTCAATCATGAAAGAGTTAAACTTTTAGGTGGCACTTTGCCAGCAGAAAGAAAGGTGGTGAACATTAAAAATACTGTTGTTAATTTTGACTACACCTGTTGACCCTGACCTGGTGGCAGATGGAAGATATTAAATGTTTCATAATGCATGAATACTGTGCCACCGTGCAGGACGGACTCAGGACTTCCCGTGGCATGATACAAAGAAAGACCATCCTTCCTCCTATACCTAGTGGCCACACACATCTAACAAGGCAACTACAAGCTGATTTCAAACCCACTGCTCCTTCCTGGGTGGTTCCACAGCCTTTGTTTCCTTCTGCCTTTTGTTTCAATCAGTGCCATTCTCTATTCAATTTAAGAACAGAGCTATTCCCCAGGATTAGGCGCACCCGTGAATCTGCTCTGCTCGTCAGTAATCACAAGCACTGAAGGACAAGAACAATTGGCAGAAATAAGGTTGTAGCTACAGGCTTTTGCACCAAGTCACTCCTCCCCCTAACCTGTAGGTTGAGATCTCTGTGCATGCTCTAAGCCTAGAGGGGTGTCAGACTGTGTTTACTGAGAGCCAGCGGGGGTAGATGCCTCATTTAGGACTTCTCTTTAGTCCTTTGAAGTATCCCTACAAGATAGAGTGGCAAGAATTACTAGAAAATTGACACCCTCCAGCAAAGACAGACTTTTATTCTGAAAAAACTACTTAAATCTAATCTGCTGCTGTGTAATGTATATGCCAGAGGGACAAAATACGGTGTAAAATAAGACCTCAGCGAGCTGAGATCCAGCTTAAATATTTGGCCTGTTTAATACAAGGATGAAAATAATTACACAAAGTCAGTCTAAGCAATCCCAGAAGGATTTGAACATATGAAATATAGTCATTGCAAGAAGCGGAAGGAAGGGAGAGCTACACCAGTTTCAGTTCCCCTTGGCTTTCTTAGACTTGTGTGTGAATGTGGACCAGAAAACTGTCTGGCATTGGGGATGGTGATCATTCATCCCTTCCATTTGCAGAAGAATGTGGGATGGGCTTAGAAAAAGCTTCTCTTCTCCCATCTGGGGGCCTGGGTGGGTGCCAGTTAAGTTCAATGATTCATAACCATTTCAAGAAGCTCCTTGCCACCCTCTGTTTTGCAGGAATTTGTAAGGAACGCAAACATGCATGTCGCAGCAGCACGTAGGTTGCTCTGTCAGGATGGGGGGAGCCTACTTTCCTCTGTTTGTCATGACAGCAATACCAGGAGAAGGGAAATAAAACCTGTTTATCACTTTAGCACACTTCCAGCAAGATTTTCATACCCCAGAAGCTGGAGAAAAGAGAGAGAAGAGACCTAACACACAGGTAGAAGCTCTTGATGTGATATGTTCTCAGAGAAGCAAGAAGCTGCATCTTCTCGAGGGCACCAGGCACCTCTCCTCCTGCACATCTGCAGCAGCGACTGCAAGGCAGCAGGCAAGGCAAGGCAATGCAGATGTGCTGCAAGAAGTGAGATCCTACCTGGAAGCCACGGGCAGGTCCCAGTCTCGGTCTCCCTGCTGACAGCTGTCCCCGCCGTGATGAATGAGACGCTTTGGGTCATTCATGGGCCCAGGTCCTGGGATGGGGTGGGGAAGATGGGGCGGCTTCGGCTCCAAACCCCGCCTCGCATCATGTGAGCCTTTCATGGCTGGGTCTTCGCAAAGGCAACTCCCTTCGCCCATGTTCCCGTAAGCCTTCGTGAGCTTCTCTGTGTGTTGAGCGGCAAATTGCAGCCAGTCTGCCTTGCCTTTGAACGCTCGCCAAGACTTTGTTTGTTTTCTCTTCTGTTTGAAACGTTCTTTGTGTCTTTCTGGCTCAGTTAATTAGCTACAATACTCAGCTTCTCCAGTTTTTAAGTGCTGCCCAAATAATAGCTGATCAGATGTAGAGAGACTTTAAAGCCTAGGCTGTAGCTATGCTGAGAAAAGAAGGTGCCGCTCTGCCCATCCCAGTGTGAGTGTGGCAGGTTCGACCAGCTGACGTACATAACACCACCAGAGAAGACATGGTGACTTGGACTTTATGACCATAGTAGGGTTTGTGCCTGGGCTTCTGAAATGCCCTGCAGCCCAAACTACCACGTCTCTACTCCTAGTCCTGGCACTGTTCACTGAATTAAGGTAGTGCTAAGGTAATTAACAACACTTGCAATTGCAGAAGGGTTGGCTGGGACATGAAGAGAGGACGACACTGAACATCTCTAAGGGGGTCTTAGGGAGTCAGGAAGGGTGGAAATCCTGAGAAAGAGGCATCTTGGGAATGGGAGGAACCTCTCTGTGACTGCTCAGGAGGGCAGGTGAAGAGAAAAACAGAAAGGCTGTGCATAGCCAAGAAGATCAGGAAGAGAAGTGACCTCAGGTACTTGAAGCAGTTTTACCAGATGGACCTTCAAACTGTGTTTTAGAGGTTCGTCTGAGCCGGACTATTCTCACAGCCCCATGAGGTGGCTTATCTTTACCTATCCCCAGGCAGTCCATCCAAGGGTTAAAACTGCAGTTTTCAGCCATGTGGCAGGCTGTTGTAATCCATCTCTGTTACATAACCCAGCAAGTATTTTGCTAAAGTCCAGTTAAATTGCAGGATTGATGGTAGTGAGGAGCAGATTCTCCTTTATGACTTTTTCCCCTTTGGAAATCAGGATAGAGACATGCAAATGGCAGCTTTTCCTCTGCTTGCCTAATTCAGTGCCCAAGCAAAGGCACTGTGCTCCCCGTCATATCAGTAACGTTCTCCTTATCGAAGAAAAGGTTAACATTTCTCCCTTCCCTACTCACTCCTCCTGTGGGATAGGGCAGAGATCAGAGTGTGAGACAAGCATGGCACAAGCCAAGAAAAGAAATGGAAACAGGCTAGGAAGGAGGTAAGTTATCCTTGGACTGAATTAGGTGGAGCCCAACTATTTTTGTGCTGTTTTGCTAAGGTCATTCTGGATTAAGAGCGGACACTAAGGGGAAGGGAGGAAGTCAAGAAAAGTCTTGTTATTTAGCTTCTCCCTGAGACTGTTTATAGGTTGCTTGACATATAATTTCATGATCATTCATGGCAAAGCTGTCCTAGGACGTTTTCCTTCTCCTTCCTTTAATGCTACTGCTGCCTTTCTGGTGATGTGGGATGTGCATGGCTCTCCAAATCTCATATTTTCTCCTGTTCCTCCTCATTCGTATAGGGACTGGAACCTAACCCCGCTTCTCTCTTCTCATCAGGTTGTTGTACGTGATACACAGAGCAGCTGTTGAAGGCTCAGAAACTCTGATTGTTTGGCCAGATCACCGATTGCTCTGTCCTTCACAACAGCTGGAGATCCAGCTGCTTCACACTTCACTGCTGAGACTCAACTTTTTCATCTTTTTCCACACCTTTTGTTTTAATCCTTTTTGTTTTCCTAATCATTGCTTTAACCCCCATTTACTAAAGCTTTTTGTGGTCCATCTACCTCTTCCAGTTACACTAGTGTGAATCTAGAGTAAATCTGCTGATGTAATTGGGATTATGAGATACAAGATGACTATATGTTCCATCAGCTAGAGCCAAAACCAATGTCACCATCGTCAGCATCTTTCTTACTGTTGTTTCCAGTATCAAAGAGAGACTGTAGTCTGGGAATGGTGATACTAATCATCATACTTAGAGTTAAGTTGCATAATTTGCCTACTTCAACCTTCTCCAGATGCTTTACAGACATTAATTAAATACAGGAGACCAATAAAGATGAGGGTATTAATTTTCAGGGTGAGGCACTAAGAAGACAGCAATATTCTCAAAGGCATACATCAAGGGTCCAACCTGGCTTTGTGGTGAATTCCCCCACTGACTTTATTAGCTCACAGCCAGCAATAGGAGTCAACAAAAGAGTCCCCGTCTCTTGTCCCTGTCCTGCCAGAGCATTGATCCTACTGGGAAAACGGGTTCCACAGAAGTGCTGGATCTTTTCTACAGCTGTATCAAATTTGAGGTCAGTGAAAGAATTCATTCTTGTTGTTACATTAAATAGTGGCAGAGACCTTCACAGAATGGAAACATGAATATGAATATCTGGGACAAACCACCCCATGTAGCATTGGCTTCACTGGGGGCTATCACATTCCCTCTCCCAGCCGATGGCAGCAGGGTTCCCAGTTCCCCGGGTGTCTGGGGTGGATTTACCCCTTTCATGCTACTGCTGAGTCCCAAAGCAATTTGTTGTTGTTGACCATCAGTCCAAGGTGAGCACGGCTTTGGTACCACCACACCTTGAAAACAAAAGTGTGGAGAACCTGATCTGTTCTGCATTTATCCACATTCACAGCATCTGTCCTGAACAACGGGTGATGCCACGGTAGCTTAAAGCATTCTGCTTCATGCTGTGTGTCATGAACTTTAAAAAAATGTAAAGCGAGTCTGGAAAACTTCCCAGATTATGCAGTGTGTCTGCCTTCTGTGCCCTAAGAAAAGGGTGAAGGTGATGGGGCTGCTTCCTCTTCTTTTCTTGGCGCATAGGTGTGCATCATACTCTCACACTGCGCTAATCTGCTGTTCCATCCCAGCTCTGCGTTTCATTAGAAAAAGGTTGTGTTGAGGAGAGATGGCAAGCCCTGTGGCAGTGAAGGACAGACGAAGCAGTTTTGTTTCTTGTCTCTTCTGTATTATATGAAGGCAGCATTCAATGCAGGTAAAAAAGTGCATGCTATAATTTACAATTAATTTACCAGCATAAGTCTACTAATATTTCTCCCACAGTGATTTTAACAACTGGACAGATTTTTTTCAGCCTGTTCTGACAGAGGAACTCACACTGATAGAAATCTAATGGTGCAATTGTACTAAAGAAAGCCCAGCAAGCCCAGCCAGGACTAATTACTCTAACCTCAGACCTGGCTGCTATCCCCATGGTGAGGCTCTGCACAGGCACATGGGCTAGCAAGGATGGTAGGGGAACAAACTAATGGAGAAACAGGAATGAAAGGTTATGCTTGTGCAAGCCTTACTGCCCCAAGGATACTTCAACACAAAATGAAGATGTTACCCCAGTAAGTTTTGGTATGTAGATATCACTATATAGCAGTAGTAACTACTACTAGTAAACACATAGGGTTAAAGATCTTATAGGTGTTTTAAAACTCGTCTCTGTCTTGTAACTGAATAACATTATGTAATTGTCTGTGTTGACATAAAGAGAGGGATGTGTGATTGAGAGATGGCTGTTTCTGTGGTGTTTGATAGATCAGTGGCATTCGCTTCCTAGGACGAATGGGTGCCAAAATGGGCCAGCCAGGGTGGAAGAAGCTCCCTCGTGCAGAAGACCAGCTCCGTGTGCCTTTTCTTTGACAGCAACACTGGCCTTAGAAGCACCTTATTATCCCTTCTCCTGCACCTCCTCACTGCCACATCATCCCCAAAGGTGCACTCTAAGTCAGACCAGGACGAAAATAACCCTCCCACAGCCCAACTGCCAACAAAAAGCCCAGGGGGTGATATCCCACTGCTAGATACTGCAGCCCTGAGCACCCCACGGATCCAGGTTACCCATGGTAGCTGCATGGGCTGATGCTGTGGGAGACACGCGCTGGGGACGGGACAGTGACCAGGGTGAGGGTGCGCTGTGCTGTGCTCCCGGGAGATGCAAGGTCCATCAGCGTGGGATACTGGCACTGGATGACTGCGTGCGCTGCAAGCTCGGATCCAGGCTCATTTTGCAGCCGCTCCCCTGTATGGACAAGCCCAGCCTGTCTGTTTGTTTGACTGTTTGTCTTGGACGTGAGTCCCTGCGTCGAACCGAGGGTGTCATTTATCTGCGGCGGCAGCAGCCCTCACCAGAGCGAGCAGCAACAGCAGCAGCTCCAGAGGCCCTCAGTGGCGGGGGCTCTCCCTGGCCTTTGCTTTGCATTCTTCCACCTCTCGCTCAGTAACAAGGGCCCTGAAAAAGAGCTTGTTGCAGCCACAGTGGGTTGGATAGAAACAGACGGCACACGAACCACTGGGCAAATGCCTCAAAAGTCCAAACTGCTTAGGGAGGAGTGCTCTACCAAAGCTGTCTTGAGATCTCTATTAATTCTTCCTCCTCCTTGAAGTTTTGAAATGCAGCAGTAAAGAAAAATCAACATTTTTCAGCTGGTTTTGGTTTGCTCCTAGGCTACGTCCATTCCTTGCATGAATCAGAAACTGTGGCAAACACAATGTGCTGTGCCTCTAACGGGTACATACCATCCTCATTTCTTGCAGTTAGATGGAGAACAGCAATACACTTTATTGCACAGTGTAGGGACAAAGAAAGCCTTGTTGCCCGTGGGACTCGGTCACACTGATGTTTCTTTTCCACTCAATGCTCATGTGTCACCAAAGGGCCTGTGCGTACCCATTGGAAATAGAAGTGTGAAACTAATAACCAAAAATAAAAACTCTGGAGGAAAGGAGATGACTCTGGAGGGAGGGGGAACAAAGAGAAGCCAGAGGGATGCAGTTTACTGAGCCTGATTCATGGTGCTGGCAGGCAGCTCTCTGCCAGAGCCAGATGAATCAGATTCCCTTTCAGTCTGTGCTGGCACCGCAGTTATTTTGGTGTCACCATGGGTAGGAGGCGCGTGTATTTGGGAAACATTACTGGACAGTGAGCTTGACATCCTAATGTGTCTGCTGAAACTGAAACGGTTTGTGTCATTTTAACGTCATACTCACTGAAAGAAGTAAAAGGAGGGGAAATTAAATATGCTGGCATGTCAGGTAAGAGCCTCTCCCGAGAGTCGGGGAGGGTGTTCCTCACCCGTGCTGGGAGTCTGGCTCCTGCGGACTTTATCTCTGGCTCGTAATGGGGCTGGAGTAGATGCTGTTGCAGCCCGTAGACAAACATCTCGAGAAAATATTTCGAAGAAAAAATGCAGCTTGGCTAGCATTTTTGGTTAGATCCTCAAAATTCGTGGGCTGTATTCAGCAGCTTGTAAGACAAGAAAGGACGCACAGCCCTGGCTATGCCCTTGGCATGGCAGAAAAGAACAGGGGAGAAGGCATGGCACTGTGCTTTTAGTGTTTTTTGGATGTCACCGCTTGCAACGGAGTCCTGCCCAGGGACTTTCACAGCTCTGGCTGACCCCAGGAACCCACTTGCATGCTATTCTCACACAGTGCAAAGATGAACCTGGCACCTGAGAAGCAGCAACATGGCAGTTCAAGTGCTCATTCAGGAAAGTCCTAAAATACATGTTTTGCTTCAAACCTCTGCTCCAGTCCTGTGGCAATCAGGTCACACAAACTTGCCCAAGCATCATACTGAACTGGGTCTTTTAAAGACTCTCATTTATTTCTGGGGATTTAGAGCATGCTCCAAAAAAGGTAAAAAATAAGTTTAGAAAACCTTTGTGCTAGAAAGACCTTTAGATTTTGTGATCTGGCCAGTTGCCACAGTTTGCTAATGCAGATGTTCTCTTCACCTACTTATTTGTTGTTCTGACTCAAAAATTATCCCTGAAAAACATTGTCTCGGTCTTCATCAACAACTGCAAAATGCTCCCGGCATCCTCCAGATGTCAGATCTGAGTGCGTGCTTGTGCTTGCTTGGCTAATAAAGAAAACTGCCAAATTTTTGTTTATCTGTTTCTCACCTGTGTCATCATGACAGTCAGCTAAAGCAAGGGCAGATGAATATAGCCAGCAGAGACAGCAGCTTACGAAATGAGCCTATTTTTAACAAGCCTTCCTTCCATGCTGTGGTGGAAACAAGGGATTTAATATGCATTTCTTGATGTGGGATTCATCGTGTGGTTTTCCCCCACCCTTGTTCAGAAGAGCCTGCCTCATCACCACGCTAATATTACTTCTCTCTTTCTCCTGCGCTTGGCAGGCTTTCTCAAACACATATCACATGCCCCGGGCAGCCAGCCAGCCTACCTGTCTGAGAAAAACAGACCTGCTTCTCCCTGCCACACCCTCACCTCTGAGGATGATAACCCGTTGTCAAGAAACATCAGCAATAACTGTTTGGAAAACAGATGCCTGTCAAGTTTCACATGCAACTGGCTTTCCCTGCCGCGTCCTTTCCCAGCATGGACCTTGTTGTCCGTGACACGGCCCCGCTCCTGCTCTGCACCTCCTGGGCCAGCACCGGCATCCAGTGGGTGGTGTGGCATGACCCAGTGCAGGAGATGCTCCCCTCGTGCATCACCCACTGCAGCACCCTTTCACACCACCAGAGAACTGGTACTGGAGAGATAACAGCTCATATTCGTGACTCAGGAGAATTTTGTTTCCTTACCAAAACAAAAACAACTCCAGACCTTTTTGCTAATCGGTGGGGAAAGCTTGGAGGGTGGTTATGAGGAGCGCTCTGTTAGTATTATGTTTGTGTTTGTTATTACTATTAGGTTGCACCTAGAAGTCCCTCAATGTCTGTGATGTGGAAAATACTAAGAGCCACAAAACTAGTTTGTTTGCTAAATAAGTAAATCTCTGCAGGCAGACAAACATTAAGAAAATGATACTACTGAAAAAGTCATATTTATAAAAGAAAATCCTCCAAAACATACATCAAGTATATTTTGAGTAAATCATATTAAATTACTATCTGGATGTAGTCCTAAAATATTTCCCATAACCTTATACCAATTCAATTACTTCATCTAAACACCAGGTAACAAGCAGAGGGCTGGACTGTATCTTTTCACTGGGCAGGGAGAAGTGACTTATTCCTTGAGTTGTCTCCTTGATTTCAACAAGGCAACTTACGCAATAAGATGCTGCTTTCTGTGACTGGGAGTCTGACAATCAATTTCTGAATTTCCATTGTTGTGGAAAATATAATCCTAAACTATTTACAAAAGAAAAACAGAAATAATCAGGCATATTTGAAAAAAAAAAAAGCTCTCCACTTTTAGGCTATCAAAATGTTTACAGACTATGTTTTGTAGCTCATAAGTTCTTCCACCAGAATAAACAGAGAGGGAATTTATTGCAGAATGTAGATAAACACAGAATTTGTATATTTTAGGGAGAAAAAGGTACTGTAGAAATTTCAGATTCTTGGCATTTTTTAGACACAACCTTAAGACTACTAGTTGCTTATTTTAAAACAGTCTAATCTGTGCGTAAACTAAAGAGCAGATTTGTAATTTATTGATACTCTTCTGCCAGCTAAGAACTGTTTTTCATTACTCTTTTGTCTCATTCCTCCAATCATCACTGTTCTGCTTGAGCAATATTTTATATTAAAATGTGTATATTTTCCCCGTTATAAAAGAGGTTAAATTGCTAATTTCCTTCTGCTCTGCAGTAGGGAAACACAGGAACAAAAAGCCCTTCTTCCACAGTGCTGTATTGTTTAGCCAACAGATTGACTACAGAGCACAGGACACGTTGAATTTGCAAACATACACTACACAGCGCAGCTTCTAGCCATTGTAAACGCCAGGTAGATTGTATCATGCACCGCATCCTGCTAGTCGCTTCCTAATCGCTGTGAGAAATGAAGGGCAAGCGTGTGAATAAAGGCATGCAACCCGAAACTGTTAATTTAGACACAACTGAATTTGATTTGTACACAAAGTCAAAGGTTTCCTTAAGCTTAGCTTCAACATAATGCAGGCACCGAGGAAAGTTTAGAGGAGGTAGCGACAGCCTTTTCTTAACTCTATTTTTCCTTATCTGATTCATGCAGCATCAGAGAAAGCCACACCCTAGAAGCTGCAGGGTTTGCCTCGGAGGTTGATTCGCAGCTAGCAGAGCACAGAAAAGCAGAAGCAGAATACAGAAAAGTATAGAAAATGTAAGCCCACCACTGGCTGGAGATCCTGGCCAGTTAGGAAGAACTAGATGAAAGCAGTCACACATCTTGGTAGATTATGGTGGTGCAGCAATAACAAAAGAGGAAAACTTTGTCTTTTCAGAGGATCCCAGTGCAGAATCAGTCCCAATCCAGAGGAGCAGACGGAGACTTTGTGATTCTGTGCTGCAGGAAAAGTGCAGCTAGACTGAAACTAAATGCTGACACACTCCTTAGCCTCTCGGTGAATATACATCCTTGGATGCCAACCAGATTATTCTGGGCTGCCCTGCATTGCATTATGCCTGAATGATCGCTGCTTGCAGAGCTGGAGCTTCAGGTCATTGCAGCGACAGCAAGGGAGTGCTGTGGATGCTCCTAGCAGAGCCTGGAGATACTTCAGGAGATTGATGAAGGACACCCGGGCTGCCCGGCTGCCGGATTGGCTGCCTCTGCTCTCCCCGGGCTCCAGCTGCCAGGGCAAGCCGGCACGGAGAGCAGCCTCCCACTGATGGAGAGAGCCAGGAGAGCCCCCGGGGAACGGGACCGAGAAATGGTGAGGCAGGTTTCTTCCCTGGGAGAACTCAGGCAGGCGTGCAAGAAGGGGGAGCAGACCCCGAGATTTTCTCTTCCCTGCCACGCAGGGCCTGATCCAAACCCCCTGAAGGCAGCAGAAGGGATCCCACTCATCTGCCAGTGCTTAAAAATCACATGCTTAAACCCTGGTAACCCAGCAAAGGAAGGGGCTTGGGACACATCCTCAAAATGAACTTCATTTCGTGGCCAGCCGCTTGCCACCATCAAGGATGAAAAAGACTGAAACATAAACTATATGTAGATCTTCAGTGTCATAGTTATGATAATGCTCAGACATTTATGCAATGTGCATCAGACAAAGAAATCCCAAAGCCCCTCTACACCTTTCATTAGCAATTTTTACAAAACATGGAAATCATGCTGCTCATTCCACATGCAGCCTGTCTGGGGCCAAAACCAGCTGCTGTGCAAGAATGCACACTGTGTCCAACCCAGCACCCACCGAGATCAACAGCACAAGATTCCCTATTGGAAAGGAGCACAGGGTAGGAAATGGCTTCAAGGCTTCATGCTAGAGTTGGCTTCCTTGGCTTTTATGGCAAGGACGGCCTCAAAGAGCACAGGAGAACCAACTCCCACCAGAATTAGGGTCTGTGAACTTCTGAGGATAGAGTTCAACTCCCATGGCTTCAGACATCTACAGAATAAAAGCTTACGCTCTGTGTTCCGCTGTAGTCAAAGGACTATAGTTATCCAGCCATATGTGGCTGTGAAGAGACTGCGCTCTTGACTTCACTGTCTGTGTGGACCATGCAACCTACAGTCTTGACTCCATGACTGTAGACCCTTGACCCCTTGAACTGCCCTGGGAGCCCAGATACCGAGCTTAGGTGTAGACAACTACACTTCAGTTACTTACAGTTGGATGAGAGGAATGCCACCACAGGTGTCTGTGGGACTGTAGATGCCTGTGACGCGGTGAGCTACTGCAGAGGATCAAGAGACGAGACCAAAATTTGTGTTAAATGCACCAGTCCATATTAACCAACTGCCACAGTGCTGGGCCAGTGCCTGTGACAGACACAGCCTTCACTACAGGATGGCAGTGTAAGGTCACAACTGCTCTGCTTGTGTGAGTCCTTACACCCACCTGGACCTCAACAGGGCTTGAAAAGAGGACACTCACCATCTCAGCACAGTCTATTGAGGCACCACTTGGGTAGAAGCAGTAGTGGCAGTTGATAAACATTCCTAAGCTTTATATTCTGCTACCTATGCCTGATGGCATAAAACCTTGAGCATCGGAGCCAGTCCAAGGCCCCCCAGCCTGTTGCTGCTCGAATATGGAGAAGACGAATCAGAAGACTGAGAGATGACTCAGCGATTCTTTGTGCGCATAGGATGTGGTTTCTGTCTATTTGCAGAACCAGCTGATCAGGAGAGCAGCGTGGCATCTGACAAGTGAATTATTCTTAGTGCAGCAGAGGAATAAAAACGCATGTGTTGTTTGCTACTGTTGACAGCCCTTTAAAAACTAGGCTTTTGAGCATAGTAAAATATTTAGTGAAGATGACAACTGTTTGAGTAAAATTGCAGATGCAAGCACATGAACACACACAGAGGAGAACAGCTCAGCTGGAAGATTCCCCTTATTTACCCATTTCAGCCATGTGTTTGCACCTACAAAGCCAAAACACTTCTTGTAGCAGATCTTTTTTTGGTTAGCTTTATTTCTGCTTCTGATACCAGCAGTGAACTCCTGTAAAATGCAGGAAGTGTGCAGGATAAGGAATGCACCAATATGTCACCACCCAGCACAGGAAGCAGCGGGGCAGGACTTTGAAGAGATCCATAGTTGGCGAGAAGATTCAAATGAGGTTTCAGAGCTTGAAGCATGATGTGTGCAGAAAGTAGTCCAGCACTGTGCTGCCAAGCACCCCAGGTCTCTGCTGAGCACAACTACACTCCTGAGGTATCTCATTTCTGTTGCCCAAGAGATTGGATCTGCTTCTGCATGCGCCCACAGCTGTCCTGTGGGAGAAGTTCAGTCTGCCTGGAGTCCTGAGCCTGCTGAGCTGCTGGATCTCCAGAGGTGTTTTGTTAGGTGTGTTTGGAGCATGCTTTGTCCACACTAGCAGGTTTGGGTTTCTCCACCTACAGTGGTTTAGGGTGGTACCCACTTTTATGATAACAATCCAGTCCATGGAGCACTCTCCTGGCATGTGGATGATCCAGGTTCAGTTCTCAGTCTGTTTTGCAAGGGTGAGGGTTTGGATCCACATCTTTCTCATCTCAGAAGAACCAGAGACATGAGTAAAGAGCAGCCTTGGGTCTGGAAAGCATTTTCTCATAAGCCATTATAAAAGATCTGTGCCTCTTGCTGAACACATTCCATCAGAGTCTTCCTGAACGCAGATGAAGTGAAAATGACAGCCCCTTCATGAAGAAAATGAAGAGAAATCAGCAGCTCCTTGCCTTTGGACGAGATGTCACCACAGTGGCAGTTGCTGCTGAAATATGGGGCTGTCTGAGGTGCTGATGGAAGGGACCAAGACTTGGAAATGGCACAGCATGCACACAGCTGCAATTAGTGGACTCTAGCATATTTTGTTTGCACTTGCCGGCTACGTGGAGCAGAGGTGCTGGCTTATTGTAGCTGCACAACCACATAGAGACCTGCCAGCCAACCTCTGCAGGGCCAAAGCTCAGCCCGTCCTCCCTAGGCTCTTCTCAGCCTTCCTGCTGCTCTCTGCAAGCATTTTTCAATCTGTGAATAGAGCTAATGCTAAGTGTTCTGAGCATGCCCTTTCTCTGTAAAATCCAAATGTCTCATCCTCTGAAAACATCGCTCCCAACTGCTCATTATGTTTAGCCAGGTAGAGATGCCCTCAGGGCTGGCAGCTGGGCCTGATGGCCTCAGGGCAAGTGTGTCATGGAAACATCGACAGATGACAGAAGAATAGGGAAATGCAATTGCAATGTGCTAATGCTCCCTCGGGGGCTGCGAACAACAAGAAGACAAAAAAAGACAATACCAGACCTCTTGACATTTTGTACCCCAGAAAGGTTGTGGCAGCGCAAGAGCAGGCCCTGGTGCAAGTGCCCCAGTGGGTTGTGGTTTGGGAAAACTGCCTTTTGGGGGGCCCGTCTCCAGCTGCTGTGCAGCCAGGCTGCTCTGTGTCCCTTTGCTACTTGTCATGACTTCAGTCTACTAGACCAGGCTGAGTTGGCCATGGTATGGCAGAGCTGTGAGGTCTGACCAGGCTACCAACTGTGCAGTGTCCCAGAGTGGGGCAAAGTCATTACCTAGCAGAAGGAGGTTGTTGGTGTGATATTTCTGGACCCTTTGTTTCCCACTGAGTCTACAAAGACTCAGAAGTGAGGTACTGGGGGGGAAGTATGTGTGACTAGGGAAGAGAATAACTGAAGTGTCTTCAGTTTTCTAAGAGGGACATGTACAGTGTAAGTTAATTTTCAAGGATCTTTTCACAGTGCCTGGAAAGAGAAATTACCTCTGTGGAGAGATTCCTCCCCCATCTCCAGCGCTGGGTGCTGAAGACACACACACCTCTCCATTACTGCACAGGGAGCCTGGAGGGTGGGTGCAGTCCAGGTTCTCCATTTCCTTGCATGTGCATGGGTGCATAGTGCCCATTCAGCCACCTTAGGGCCCCTAGACATCTGCGTGAGGGTCGCAGATCCGACACAAGACCTGGGATAAGCTTGTCCCCTTCCAGAGAGGCCAGCCGAGGCAAGGCAGGATACCCTGGTCATCTCAAAGAGCACCACTTGTCTATGTTTGCACAGCTGAACCTAGCCAAGGAGGTGTCCTGGCTTCGGTTGGGTCAACACATCTGTTCTGGATCTTGACAATTTGAATAATGAGAAGATTTGAATTGTTCTGAGATGCATTATTTATTTTTCTACATTCACTCCTAGTTCTTTCATTTGCTTTCCTCTTTCCCTTGCAGTTCAGCTTTTCCAAACACTGACGCACCTGCGAAGACAGCTCCTCAGGGGAGATTCTGTTTCTGTTCTCTCTGTATGTGCTTACTGGGTAGCAACACTAATTGGGCTTCTCGCTAGAAACCCTTTTCTGGACATGTGATCTAGTTCATTTCATGGGTGAGGCTCTTCCAGTGGGATTTATGGCTCTGACCTGGCACACCACCTTCCCTCTGCCTTGTTGGAAGGCAGCCTGTGTGGGAGCACAATGGCAAGGTGAGAGCAGGGCAGGGACCAGCCGTGGCTGGTGTCGGCTGTGGCACACCTGATCTCCTCCCCAGGCTGGTCGATTTATGCAACACCACCACAGTCTTGCCAAAAATATAAATACTATGAGAGAGAAGGGGCCAGAAATCTACTTTCTGGAGGTATCCCAAGCAATTTCTCCAAGTGTCGGCTGGGTCAGCCCTCACCACGTCTCCACACACCAGTGCATTCAGATGACTTAGCTATAGATCAGTGACAGTATATAGGGGAGGAAGAATTCCAGCTGTCCTCTCGCTTTGCAGCTTTCATACCACCGAAAGGTTAATGGGGCCGAATGCCTCCCTGATTCTCAAATACATGGGCAAAACACGGGGAACGTAGCTAGTGCCTTTGAAACTTGGAGCTGGAGGAAGGCTGATAGGCCACCGGCATCTGTCCTCAGCGAGGCCGGCTGCGTGAGACCTTTAATGTCATCTCAAGCCCTCCAGCTGCTCTGCAATGGTACATTTCTGAAGTGGGAGAAGCTCCTTCATTTCCACAGGCCCGGATGTCACTGTCACTCTGCATTTTAATTTCCCAGGTTGCACAAATATCTCCTAGCCTCAATTCCTACGTTCCTCTCTGCATTTGCACTCTAGCAGCCAAATCAATAGCCTTGTGCTTGTAAAGGACCTTATTTCTTTCTCCTCCTTCCCTTCTCACTTGCTCTCAATGCAGGGGTCCCTTCATTCTTTAGCATTGGTCCTTGGTGGGTGATTACTAGTTCGATGGTGCTGCCATGGTATGGGCAAATATGGAAAATGGGTGGCAGGAGATTTTTCCAGTGAGGTCTACTGGGGCCAGTGGCATTGTCCTGGGAAACATGTTCACACTGCCATGTCCAACAGAAGGTCCAGCTAGTAGTCCCTCCCCAGCCTCCTTGGCCTCCTGAAATGTACCCGTTCTTACTTGCCAGCTGTCTTCTGCTTAGACTTATGCACTGGCCAGCTATTTGAGATCCTGCAAGATCCTGCAACTTCTCCTGAATTACCTATTGTCTTATTAGTTATGTCTGCCTCTGTGCTTTTGTTCTAGGATGTTTTACTTAACTTTCTAGATGATCAGATGTTTTAGTCTATGTGGCATGGACAAGTTCCAGTGACTTCTCCCACCTGACTTTTTGTGATTTGGAATCTGCTGAGTTATACAATCTCCTCTGCCGGTAATACCCAGTTGGTCACTTCCCCAAGGTAAAAATCTGCTTAGGGAGCTGCTCTCATCTCAGATGCACAAACCTTTTCTGGCACAAATGCAATGTGAAAGTAAGGCAACAAAGCTCACTGGAGCCAAATAGGTGTCATTCATCTCTGTCATGTCTTGCTGCTTTAAGCAGTACTGCAAGAAGAGAAGGGAGAACTTAGAAGCAAGTTTGGAAGTTGCCTGAAACTGTTCCTACAGGCTAATAATTGTGCATGAAAGAACCAGATACAAAACATAGAGTATTTTGCCAGAAATAAAAAAAAACCTTCTCAGCTTCCCCCTTCCTGCCCCATCCCTCCTTTTTTAATATTTCTGTGATTTGTTCAGCTGTTGACGCTGTGCAAATGCAGTATCCAAAGCGAACATGCGAGACACCGCATGGTTTCTGCTGCAGCCCCCCTGATGCCGAAGGAGCCCAGGTGCACTGGCCTTTAGCCTGCACAGTCCAGATGCATGAAAAAAATGGACCTTTTCTAACAAAATTTGGGCCAGCTGTTTACACAGCTGTTTTCTCTCTAGCCTGAGATCTTTTCCAGGCCTTCATTACCTGGGGCCACACCACTTTGCTGGACTGAAGACTACAGAATATGGGTCTTGATTTTCAAGGATCTTGTTATTCTGGGGGTTTTTTCCTATGTATGTATCGGCACATCCCTGGGGCAAGGGAGGAGGAAAATATGCACTGTCCAGTGAGTCTCTGTAGGGTCATGTTTTGCCTTCCTGACTCGGCCATTCCTTAGGTTATTATTGGTTATTATTTGCAGACATTGGCTTTTGCTGCTGATATAACCAGGTCCTCTGTGCCTCAACTGTTTTTTTGGAGAATTCCTACAATTCGTGCCTTTTACAAGAGTCCCCTCTCTGCTCTCTGTTTTAGCCTCCTCCTGATAGGCCTTTAGGCAGAGATCAAGGCTTGAGCAGAAGTGATTTCACTGATCAAAACCATGGAAAAGACTTAAGCCAGTTTTAGTCTCCTGCACTGTCATCAAACTATAGTGGTGCAAAAGTGTAGTGCAGATATTCCTAGTAAAATATACTCACTTTCAGGCTTCTATTTTGAGACAATCAGGTGTAACATCTCAACATTTTACCCGGAAAGACTGTTCTGGTGTTCTATTAAAAAAACTTTGAAATGTTCATTAAAATGGATCTGAGTGTTTCTGAGTGAAATATATCAACCTCAATTATGTCACAGCTTTCATTTTTATAAGAAACCGCCTGCACACTCTGACTTGTCCAGTTATGAAGATAGCTCATTTTTCTCTGTCTTAACTGTTTGAGTCCCAGAAAATCAATTACAGAAATTTCTGCTGTTTCACAAGGACTCGTTTTTTATTGTTATTTTCCTTGGGCCATGAAGAGGTACTGTGATCTTGGAAAAATGCCAGTTAGTTATCTAAAACCTGTTAGTCTTCTGTAGCTCTGTTTCCCAGTCTCCTCTCCCCAGCTGAAGAGAAAATATCAGTGCAGAAAGACTTTTTCTGCCACAGTGGTCAGATCAGTGTTCCTCCACTAATCAGCCAAAGAACAGTAATCTATTAGCTACCTGGGTGACATGCATTACCTAGATAGATATGGAGTTAGGACTGTGAGAGGATTTAGATGCTGCAGGTTTGAGTATTTGAGGGCTTTACCTCATGTGTTTTCCTGTCCAGCTCTGATCTGAGCCCTGTGCAGAGCCTGGGAGAGCTGGACATGTACAAGTGGGATTCACCAAAGCCAAGGAGGAATCACCTAAGTTAACCTGCAGAAAATGGCAAGGGGAGTAGTAGGGACCTGCAAATAGATATAGATACTTAACTCTGAGCTGTGGAGGTACCTGCTCACTCTTTGGATTTTTAACCATGGACTCTTTTCTGCACACCATGTCCAAGCCACCCTTTTGTCACAAAACACAGCTGGGGCCGTGCCGATCTTCCTTTGCATACAATAGCTCAGTGTTTGGAGGACTCTTCTGGTAGGTGAGAAGCTGAAGAGCAGTTCTCTCCGTTTCCTGGAGAAGGGTGTCTGAAGATGACCTCTCGCTGTACCAGAGCCTTTTGTAAGCATTGGCTACACCATGGAGAACAGCTGCAGTAGAAGACAGGCACTGTACGCTCCATCCTTTGTCTGAGAACAGAAAGTGTTTGAAGTGGGCCCTCACAAGTCTGGGAAAATGTTTTGGCTGGTGGGTACCTCTTCTTCTCTTTGTGTTGCTAGAGGCCCTGCTCCAGAGCTTGCAGGCTTGGAGGATGCCTGATTTTTAAAGCTGATCCATGACTCATCTCTGCAAAGTAATTTCCCACATGAGAAAGGCCTTTTAACCCCAGGGTCTCCTCACTGCTAAAATCTGTCCAGTCCATCTTTGCTAACAGGTCTTCTCTACCTGCTGCAGACTTACATGGCACTTGTGTAATGCTTGCCACTCCAATAGCCTTTGTGGCATCTGCTCTCTCTTTCTCTCACCTTCATGCATGCCAAGATCATTCCCCTGATTCCCCAAGGTTGGGTTTGTAAAGAAAAACCTTTTACAGAGATGAGTTTGTAAGTGGATCACCGTTCTTGTGGCCATCTCCCTTCCTCGTGAGTCAGATTCCCAAAGGGACCACTCCGGAGATGACAATGAATTAAGGCCCTTTTGAGTGTTAGCCGACTGCCACGCTCTTGTCTGTGCAGCCACAGTAATTCCTCAGTGACCAGGCAGGGAAGGCTGGTGGACTTGTTTTGCTGTGTGTGAACTTTACCCTCAGCCTGTGCTGATCAGGTGGCAAGAAGCACCCAGTAAGCCAGAAGAAGAGAGCACTAATGAACAAAAAGCTGGTGAAAGTTGACATCTGAGTTAATCAGAAGCCATCCTCTGTGACTGAGGATTATAGAAATATCTACAATATCTCAAGTAAATCTTTGTTACAGCTGAAGAGAGTGGCTTTCAGGGCAAGTGCTAATGTAGGATAAAACTGTCTAATGGTTACGATATTGGGAAGAAAATTCATTCCTGCTCAGGACTTCTCTGCTGAGGTGACAAGGGGTCTCAGCACTGGAACCTCAACCAATATAGACCTGGGGTTACTCCTTCCCACTGGGGATCACCAAACACACAAGAACATCACAGTGGTGTTGCCCCTCCGTGATTCCATGGGGGAAGCTCATGGTGCTGGTACCAAATCCCCACTGGTGCCCAGGCTGGGACAGGACCCCCGTCAGGGCTGGGAGTGGCAGAGGGGCAGGGGGCTGCTCTGTTCCACAGCCAGCTCTGGGATGCTGCTACCACTGTGGCAGCTGTGGGGTCAGGCACACTGCTCACCCAGTGAGACCTAGCGTGGGGCATGGGGTTAGGAGCTGCTCAGGATTTCCATGCTTTGCCTTTGCCTCTGGAAGGGGGGGTCTCACAGCTCTCCGAGTGACACTGCTTCGTAAACAAAAGCACTGACTCAGTTCCTTTATCAGTTCCTGAGCAGGCGCATTTGTCTCTGTCCTACTTGTGGCTGACAGCCAGCACCTGGATCTATGCAGGAAATCTGCCTTGAACAACAGCTGCGTGCGGCCAAGAAATGCATTGCTGGTCCCCACAGGCACCAGCAGACAATGTTATAATTACTTATCCTCAGAAGATCGAGTTGCGCATGGTGGTCTCTCCCAAAAATATGAGCATTTTCATGTTGCGCAGTAGTTCTGCTTGGGGAGAGAGGAGGGACCATGCCTGGGGCTGTTATCAGACCCAGACAGCAGAGAGGTGCTGCAGGATTGTCTCGGTGTTGCAACCTCTGTAGCATCCAACGGAGCTGCTGCTGTTCGGCCCGCTGGGCACTATCGCAGCAGGGAGAGCTGTCACTCACATGGGATCTGATATCCAGAGCGCGGCGTGTGCTCGGCTTCCAGGAGGCCAGGGTCCCATCTGCAGCGAGCGTGGCGGCTGCTCCCTGTCTGCAAGGGATTTCACCTTGGTGCTCGCTCATGCTGTAGACCAACCTCCGGTCAGCTCTGGAGCCGACATCCACTGATCTGTCTGGGTGGGGCTGCCACATCTGGTGTGCTTGCAAAACCCGTACCACCCTGGGGGCTCTCCCACGGATGAGGGGAGAGTATTTTTCTCCATGCCAAAAAGCACAGAGGCCAAAGCCTGAAGCCCTGAAGATTTCACGCAGCCCTTACCCGGCTCTCGCACCCCTCCCTGGCAGTGAGAGCTGTGCCCCTCCAGGCCAAGGCATTCCTTCTCCCACCAGGATAGGGACTGGCTAAGGCCATGGGATTTTTGCCGCTCTTTGCTCACAGAGGAGAGCGGGGAGAGCAAGCCTAGAGGTGGGAGAAACTCAGAAAGCCTGATCCTGCTGCCTAACAGGGTTTGAATCTGGTCCCCAGTCAGGCAGGAGCCTTTCCGCAGGGCTGCTGCTATTTCGTACCCCTGCAAAGGGAAATCGTGAGAATGACTCAGCTGCTACCACAAGGGATTTACAGCTTCAGCCCAGCACACGGGGAGGGACGGCCGTGCCGCCAGCACACACGGGCACACCATCAGCTGCAGCCACTGCACATCGCCTGCTGTAAAGGCTTGGGACTGGATCCTGCACTGCTGGTAACAGGAGCCGTCACTGTGCACAGCACCATCTCCAACATCAACCCAGGCAGGAGGGCTTGCAGAGATGGTTTTTTGCCTCCTTGTTTGGCCTGACACTGCCGGGCAGGCTGTGCTGTTTTCAAGAGAATAGGAGCAAAAATCAAAGGTGTGATGCTCTGGAACAGACCTCCCTTGGAAAACACTGTGCCTGTGAGCAAAAAGGTGATTCTAAATACAAAATCAGTCACGTAACTGAAATATGTATGTGACTGGAGGAGGGATGAGCAGTCGGTGAGAGGGAAGGTCACTCCTGTACCCTCGGAGGTAATGGGACTCCCTAAGAATAACCCCCTCCTACTCTATGGAAAGAGGGGGCATCCCTGCCCCACGCCCAGCACAGCACCGCGCCTCGCAGAGATTCTGAGCGTTGAAGCAGAGACTCTGTACCCGCATGCTTGAACAGAGCCCGCTCCAGCAGCTGGCAAGGGTCTGCCCTTCTCCCAGGTGCCACCTGCAGTGGCCCGTTAAACGCATTGGTGTTTGTCAGTGGCTGGCATCATTGCCACAGCGATGTTACCACCCGACACAGGGTATATCTGAAAACTTGTCCCTCTCTGGGACCAGCACCTTTTTCAGGATTGTGAGGAGACACCTACATCCAGCTGGGATCCACCAGCCAGAACCACCTTCTGAAGGCAGGTGTAGACACAGCACCTTTCACAGACCTCACCAGAGCTGCTGCTTTTCTTTCCAAATGAATTCCCATTCCTCCTTTTCAGTGATTACACAAAGGCTGGAGCTTGGATCCAATAAGTGTAGGAGCCGGGATTGGTGAGTGAAGGGATTCAGGCCTATGCTTGCTAACCAGTTAGTCCAGTGGGGACTGGTGGGACTTCCCATCACAGTTGCTGAAAATGGGTCTGCCGTGCAACAAGGAACTTAGGCTCTGATCAGCTAGAGAGGGCACCACTGCAAATACTACTGTATCTTAGTGGTCAGGACGTGCAGGTGGCTGCCAAACCTTGTTGTGCATTTTGCATTAAATATTTAGCAGATAAAATAAGGAAATAGTTTTCTGGAGCAGAGTGTCCCTTCTCTTAGGTGAGTGGTTTGACTGCTAAGCCATCAAAGCCATCATTTTTCCCCTGCTGCAGATGCGCTGAGGTTTCTTTGCCTGCTGCAATTGGAAGGAAAAACTGGCAGTTGAGACTGTTCTGTTGGAGATGACTTGCAAAATATTTCACTGGGGAATATCAGAATAACGTTATCATAACACTGCTTTTTGGTGAGGTTATGCGATTTTTGCCCTGGCTTCAGCTTGCAGGCTTTTGAGTTATTTTATGGACAAATGGAGTGAAATGCTCTTTTTTCTAAGCTGCCCCACTCCTGTGGAAAATTAAGGTGATAATATGGCTGGTTTACACTCTCCTTGCCTGCGTGGTTTTGTTGTGAACTCTGAGCAGCCAAAGGCACAAAGAGATCCCACAGCTCGATGTGAGAAATGGGTACACCCGACTGCAGCACACGACAGTATTCAACAGTGACTGGAATTATCTAAAGGGGTTGCTGAGAGAGGCTGCCGTGGCTTCTCCACTGCATTAAGCCCTTAAATGAAGATTGTTGTCTTTAGGAAGTCTAAAGGTTGCCTAGCATTTATCATAGAGTAAGAGTCAGCACATGGGTATGAAGACAAAGAGACAGAGGGCACAGGACTGGGGACGACTCAGGGAGTAAGAAGATGCAAAAAAGGAGGGACTACAGGGATGAAGCCGTAGCTCAAGGAGGCAAGTGTACAGCCAAAAGGTGGGGTCAGGGACAGGCTGTTAAGAGGGAACATTGCATCGGAAAATAACATGATTTGGCTTTTTTTGTTTTAAAGAAAAATGCGGTGTCCTCTGTGTAAGTCCATGCTGGGACACTCTGTTCCACCCTGCTCTGAACCTGGGTGTGTGATGAGCTGCTGTCTGGGGCCTTGTAGCAATCTGCGGTAGACACTGTTTGCAGGAGATATTTCTACCAGAGGAAGGCGAGTTGTGCCAGGAGCAAGGGCAGGGGACGAAGCCCCATCGATGGTGAGGCATGGACGGGGTAAGGGCAGGACCGTGGCCACCCAGGTCCCTCACATCGAGGCCCTCCGTGCAGTACGGACGCACCTTCCCAGTGCGCACCCCAGTGCGGGCTGTTTCACCAGTAATTTGTTTTGCGTGGTTAACTTGACATGATGTAACCCCGGTCCGTATGACTCAGCATGCTGAATATAAGCATCAAATGACTACAGAGTCATCTGATTTACAGGAGTCTTGCTTGTAACAGCTCATCACCGAGCCAGCAACGTATCTGTGAGCCAGCCAGCGGAGGGCAGCTTGGAGAGCTTATGAAAGCAGATTTTGGGAAGACTTTCCTAGGAAAACCTTGGGAAATCATCTTCTTGCAGCTGATAAGAAAAGCCATCCTGCCTTACTTTTTGTTATTTCCTTCTCACTTCAGTTTCCATCCCTGAGCCGGGCAGCTCAGGAAGCCGAGCTGCAGCAACTGAAGCCACCGAAGGAATGGCCTGGTGATGCTGTTTAAAACCAGGCTGAAAAAAAATCTGGCTGAGAGCTAGGCACTGGAAGAAAAATTTTCCACCAACACTGTGTGAGAGCAAAGAAAGCTCCCAGGGCCTGAGACTCTGCCGATGGCAGGATTGGTATGCAGCATCTGCATCTCTGCTAGCGTGTCCTTTCGTGAGTCAGTTGGTGCTCAGAAGCTCCTAACGGGTGTGAAGTATATTGTCACACACAGGCTCTCTGTATTACTTTTACTACATAAGAAGAGCCAGACCCCTGAAGTTTTGCTTAAAGCACCCTACCGTGCTTTACAGCTCACTCTTAGAAATGCCAGATACGGCCAGTGCTTTGGGTGGGTAATTCAGTTTAAGATGTTTTCTGAATTGCTACAGCTAAAACTACTACCATGGGAATATCCTGGGCACTAAGCTTGTGTTATCTGACTGCAAAACATCTGTTCAACATCACCTGTCTTTAAGCCTGGTTAATAAAGGAAATGGAGATTCTTTCATTCAAAAGCGTAACGCCACTGAGGTTCAGCTCTTGCCTACTCCGCTCCCCACAGTCAAATACATTTCTTTCTGGGTTTGTGCAGGACTGCCTGTGCCCTGAAAACAAGAAGTTAGAGGGATGTGGCTCCAGCTCCTCTCAGAGAGCTCCTGCTTATAGATATAGAAGACAGCTGCCCAAAGCCTTTCTCCACATGGTACAATGCAAACATGTCTCCAGCAGGGTAGTTCCCTAACCTCCAGGCTATAAGATACTTGGGATAAGGGTTCTCCAGGAGCAGGGATGGGCACCCAGGTCTCCCCACAACTAGATAGGTGTACCTCCAGTCCCTTGCAGCCACAGAAGAAACAAAATGGTTTTATTCCAGATCTCTGGCATATGATCAGCCCCACCTACTCTGCTCAAATCACGACTGCACCCATGTAGTGGCCACGCTTTCTACCTGTACATCTCTTGCTAGTCAACAGCAGATTTCCATGATTTAGGAAAAGCAAGTAAGGGACTTAGTTTTTAAGGAAAATCCAGAATATTTGAGTGTATGGTAATCCATGGGTACCTTTTATGCTCTCTCACCCTTTTTATGAGAAGCTGTCATGGGAAACATATGACAGTCAGAACCTCTTGGGCTTAACCCATGTGAGACTGTTGCTGTATTTGAAAAAAATAATCCTGGAAACCGTGGCCCCAGTTCACATGATTTATTGCTTCAGGATCAGATTTTCTGGAACTCTGTGAGATCCTCCAAGATCAGAACAGCCTAGTGAAGGTAAGGTTCTGTTATCATTATGCCTTCAGTTGCCTTATTTTCCCCATAAGGAGAAGTAATTGTGAATGCAGTTTGTGTCTGGAGGCAGTATATTCTACAGAAATGCCACTTAGAACTGTGTTGCGTTCCATCTGCAGAGGGTAAAAGCAATGTGAATATGCCTGGAGGAGCAGAAATGTGGTAATATGACTCTCATTTTACCACGCCTAGAAGAACCTCCTGCAGACAGGGACTTGATAAAAGAGAGTCAACGCTGAATGAAAATTCCCAATTAGAGCTCTATCAAAAGCAGCGCTTACACAGCAAGATGTATTAGCTCTCACCTCTTTTACAAACACCTGTGCTAGTGTATGCTTGCTTGGCTTTTTTATAATCAGTCTGCACATCTCCCGTCTCGAAGTCGTTGATTTCTTTCCAGCTACCTGCCTCCCGCTTCCAACAGCTCGATGGCCAAAAGCGCTGGGTGTGGTGCTGGGTAATTGGGCGGAGGTGCTGCAAAGTCGTAGCTCCAAGACAGGGCACTGGAAATTCTCAGTCCCAAGAATGAGAGTTTTTAACCATGACCAGTGAGTTACCATCGCTTTAAATGGATACATGCAGTTAGCCCTGAATCCGATAGAAATCGATAGTGCTCAGTAGCTCAGCCCCAACTTGTGTCAATCTGGGGACAGCGGTCTCATTTTCAGTGCTGGGTTTGGAAAGCAGCCTACGGGTGGAGGGAGGGCGTGTGGCTGCTGTCGTGGGGCCCAAAGTTTTTTGGGGGGCTGGCAGACTCCATCTGTGGGTGTTGCCTGTGCCCCATGGGTTGGGGCACAGCCCCGGTTTGCAGTGACCAACACAACCGTTGTAGAGCGGCAGGTTTTTGAAGACCATCCCCAGCTCATCAAGGGGCTCATTGCAGGGTTGCTCAGCCTGGGATCTGGCAGCCCTCCATTTGTATCCGCCGTCGCTGTCGCTGTGCTTCGGCTGCTTTTCTCACTCCTTGCACCCCGTAAGCTGTGGGGCATTTCCTCAGGCAAGGACTTGATGTCACAAGGCTTGTTTTCACCCTTTCTGCCCTGGACTTTGTGCCTGCAGTGCTCTGTGGTGGGCTTCCAGTTTATTTGCTTTGCTTTTTCAATCCCATTACATACTGAGGGGGTAAAGCACGAACAGGTTTTGCAAAGCCACGCTCTGTGCATGTATCCCCTTGGATCGTGTCAATCTTCCTCCACTGCCTCCTTGAGACAGCCACATTCTGGGCTGCACCTTGCTCTCGCACCTCCCCGGCATTGCGAGCCCTCGGGGCAGCAGATATGCCCACAGCACTGCTTGCAGAGATGGCCGTGTGGGCGGTGGGTCCCTACTCGCTCCCTGCTTGCTGTAATCACTTTCCTGTGTCAGCAGCACCGACGCTGTGAAACTTGGGTGCGGGAAAGTCCTCCCGTGGCACTCCAGTGGCTGGAGGGATGCTGCCGAGCACCACCAGCACCCTCTCCCTGCTCCGAGCACCGAGCCTTATCAGTGGTGGGGCTAACTGATAAGCCAGGGCAATGCCACTGGAGGCTGTGCTACGTGCATTTTGGCCACACACACACAGAAACACACATGCACGCACACACACACACACACACACACACACACACACGTTCCTGCCAAGCAGGAGGCAGCAGTGCAGCTCCCGGAGAGCTGGGAGGGATCTGGAGGCCTCTCAGGGAAGAACTGGGCTTTTAGGAATCCCTTTGCATTCAGACTCTTCTTCCAGGTAGCAGCACGTTTCTAGCATCTGATTTTCCCCTCAGCAAAGCCATGTCACCTGCTCTGACTAAATTACTGCTGATTTCACCCAGTGTAAAACAGAATCACAGAATCACAGAATGGTAGGGGTTGGAAGGGACCTCTGTGGGTCATCTAGTCCAACCCTCCAATATCTCCAGAGAAGGAGACTCCACAACCTCCCCGGGCAGCCTGTTCCAGTGCTCCGTCACCCTCAGAGGGAAGAAATTCAGATTCTTCTGCTGGGCCATTTATAACTGACCCATCACAGGGTGTTATATATCCTGCTGTCGCAGTAAGCACTGATGATTTATTGGCTATGCCTTCATTAAGAAATTATTCCTTTTCATTCAGAGGAAAAAAAGTTGTACTTTTGTTTCACTGCCTCAAATTTTATCAGAGCACCATGGAATACAAAAGTTGAAAGGGACTTCTGAAAGTCATCCAGCCCTGGAGCAGTGCCAAGACAGACAGAGCATCTAAATCCCTTTGGACTTTGCTTGGCTCCAGCACAAGCACACAGCCACGCAGTCGCAACGTTGCAGCGTAACGATGGCTCTGTGGCGGGCAATTTGCAGGATCCATGTCACCAGTATTTCGGGAGCTCCAGGGTAGATCTCTACCCCTTTGTACCAGTGAAAATTCTATTTTACGGTGGAGGTATGTCTGAGAGCAAACACTTCTCCCTCAAATATACTCCAAATAGAGAGGTTTTCCCTGGAAATTCATACATTGGCATGAGACAACACAAATGAAACCCCAACTTAAACCATATGCAGAGTCCTGGTATTCACAGGGGTGCAGAAGGCCAATGGAGGTTGCTGGAAGAGCAGACGTGGCACGAGGAATGTCTCACCGGAGGGAAGGCTGCTGCCATCCCTTCATCTCAATCAGCCCAGTGGGACCACTCTCTTTTCAGCACGGTTATACCACCAGAAAGATGTACTGAGCCAGTCCATTGGGCATCCAGCAAACCCTCTGTGAGCAGCTGGGTGGTTGTTTCCTACGCGGGGGCCTGCGTGGAGAGTTTGGTGCCCGTGGTACCACTGCCTCCGACGCCAAAGCACAAACCTGCTTCTTCCCGCAGCAGGATGAAGGAGCTCACTATGCTCCTGATCGGGTGTGCACGTTCCTTACAGCCACCAGGTTTCCTGGCAGATGTGCTTCGTAGTTTCAAAAACAGCTGGGTGGGAAGCTGTGTGTTGCCAGTTTTGCTGCTGTGTGAATCCCTTTCTCAGATATTTATTTGCTTTGCTAGAGTCCTTAATGCATCCTCGCTATGGGTGTAGAGCAGTGTCAACAAAAACCTCCAGAAATTTCTGCAAGGGCATCTGTTCTTATATTAGTGAGTGTTTTTCAGCTGGTACTTGAACTTAAAACCTTCTCATGATTTACAGGCCCACAGACCTCCTTTGCTAGCCCTGTATCTTTCTGCTTTCCCTGGGAGGACCTGGGCTTTGAGTCGGTCAGCGCTGTGCTTTGGGAGTGGCGGCACAGCCCGCCCCGGCTGCAGTCGGTGGCTCGGGGGACGGTAGGGGAGCACGTCTATGTGACGCACGTGTTGGTGATCCCGGGAATCTTTCCCTGGAGTTTATCCAGGGACAAGTCCTTTCTGAGCAGGGATTCACTCTTCACCGAAGTAATATCTTGCAAAAAATGGAGTCATGGGGCAGGTTATGACATGTGCGCATGGGGCAGCGTTAAGGGAAGACAGTTGTCCGAGTCTGTTCGCTCTGCATTTAACCCACAGAAACAAACAGCTCAGCCTCAAGTGCAAGGTGTTGTTGCTTTCCCTTATTCTGCAGTTTCAGGATCAAGAACATTTGTTTATCTGCAATTTAATGTCTGCACAGAGTGCTCAGATCACACCGGTCACTGCACTTCGTGCTGGTGAAGTGCTGCTGAGAGAGGAGGCTTTGCAGTCTGAAGCACACTTAGCAAAGTGTGTAAATGGGAGGGGGAATCCCTAAAGACATCATTTGTGTAACTATGCACATAAAAATTTAAGCCTCTTCAATAAAATACACACAAATATTTTGCAGTCTGTCTTGAAGCCTAGCTGTTCTACTGTGGTTTCTAAACAGAATATGATTAATGTTAAAAATAATCCAGTAGATGAATTCTGTCTTTTGGGTTGTTTTTACCAGGTCAAAGGCCATTATTTCAGTAATTGAATAATCCCCCAGACCTTTGCTCCAGACATTCACTATGGAAACTAAGCAATGAGGACTGGCTATTCTATTTTCCAATCATCCAGACTGCATTTTAACGGGAAGAAAAGTCTGATGCAGTTAAAAGCCTCTGTAAAAGCAGATTATGTGGAAAAAATAGATGCTCAGATGAGATGTAGGCTGGTGATTCACTTCAAAATGCTGTAAATGTTAAAGGCTTTGATAATCACTTTGGCAGGAATGCAAAGTCATACCAATGTTTTCTTCTTCTTCGCTCTCCAGACTGAGAGACAAGAGGGAGGGCTGTTTTCTTTCCATGAGACCAGTGAAAAGCACAGACTCTTAAAGTAGAAATCAGAGTATTGTTCTGAGAGTGTTTTGAGACTATCAAATGAAAAATACTCTGCTGTTAGAAGTTTTGCATGTCATATTTAGACAACAGTGAATGCGGCTATGTTTATTAATTATAGGACAGGATCATCTAATGACTCCAGCTGAGATCATGACATAGTGTGCCAAGTATTATATAGACATTGTGCAGTGAGGTGTAGACACAGCCAGGGACACCTTAGCTCTAAGTAGACTTGTAACCAATCACTGTTTATTTCACCTGTTTTTCCATCCTTGCAAATCCACTGACTACAGTTCAGATGCTCTTGACTTACCTCAACTTTTGATGGAGACAAATCATAGGCAAATTTTGTTAATTTATTCAAGAATGGGGCAAGGAAAAGATAAATTATTTGTCTAAAGTCACGGGACTAATCTATGGAAAAGGTGGCATGAACCCCAGATACTGTGTCCTAGTTGCACAGGCCTTTTTTCCTCATGTAACAAACTGTCTAAGCTCATTTTAAGATAAGTGAGAGTTTGCCAGAAACACTCAGATATTGTTTGGTGGTGGGTCTCCAACACTCTTCCTCTACTCCCTTGGAGTTTTGCTATGGTCCTGGTGGGCTCACATCCCCCGTGGTCCTTTCACAACCACCTAAAAAAGATTCTGTAGAGCTTGGGAGATCCAGAGAAAGCAATTGCAAACTGAAATGCAGATGTGAGGCATGATCCAAACCTTTGGCCATGCAGGGTGCCAATGCAGCACTCATCAGGCTGGCCACTGAGCCAGGCAGACTCAGATGATGTTGCTAAAAACATAATGGAATTTGGTTGCAGAATTTAACCTTTAGAAGTCCAGCAGCTGCTCCACAGGTCCTCTGAGAGGCTAAGCAGTCAGAATTTAAGAACCCAGATTTGAAGCATTGCAGATTCATTTTTTTATGCGTCTTCAATAACCTAAAAAAAGCTAGGTCTGCTGAATAGGTACAGCTGCACTACCGGGAGAGAACCATTTAAGATCTGGCACAGCAAAGAGCAAATGTTTAAAAGACAAGCCTATCAGTCTTTAATGAGGTTATGTGGGGACTGAGTGGTCATCTCATTATTGAGTAATCCTTAATGCAATGTGCACTGAATCTATAATTAAAGTAGCTTCCACCTTTGCCTCACATGCTAAATCTTGATTTCTCCTAGTCCTTGCAAAATCTCTCTCCATTTTAAAGGTGCACCTGATGTATCTATGAGCCTTGAAAGTATTCATCTTGACTAACCTAGTGGCATCGTGAAGGGAGTAGAGGAGAACAAGAAACTCAGATCCAAAATGATGTTTCATAGTGAATGGATTTCAGCAAAATAAACCAGGTTTCAATGGAATGAAGCACCTTTATCAACTGTTCTTACCCACAGTCGCTGGCTGTATTATGGTTCCTGCCTGCTCACACTCAACATGGAGAAAGCATTCTCTGCTCCTTCTTCAAAACCCCCTCTTTCAACCCAGAGGCCCTTCAGATCTCCCAGGAGTCTCCTTGCCTTCTCCCGCATTGAAACCTCTCCTACGTGAGCCATTGTAAAACTCTCCAACAGAACCTGTTGCTGACCAAAGCAACTCAAGGCAAGAATAATTACCTGTATTTCTACAAATGACAGCTCGGAAGCACTTACTCAGGCTTAATGGCTGCCAAGATACCCACAGAGAGAGGAGAAAGAAGAAAACCTACAGGTGCTTAAGGGTAAATTCTCACAGAGCAAAACTGGCAGGGGTTGAATTATGCCAGACCGAGCCCTCTGACTGTCTTTCTTGGGCAACTGTGCAATTGTTCTAAAAGCACAATAAAGAACATCATCAGATAACTTCCTTGTGGTCCAGGCACTGACCAGCAATTTGGAATTTTCTTTCAGTTCCTACCTGTATCCGAGGTTCCCTGTGTGACCTTCAGCAAGACCCTTAGACTGAACTTCCTCTTCCCGGGTTGCTAATACCCACTGAGTTAGGTCAGTATGTGTTGAAGACCTCTGCAATAGCCACGCTCTGCCTCAGGGCCCAGCTTGTACCATCCTCCCTTTCTCCTGATGACTTGCTTGCTTATTTAGATATGTTGGGACCGGGTGGCAGAGCCTGTCTCCTCTGCAGCATCCACCTAAGGAGAGTTCCAGTTTCAATTTGGGGCTCTAACACATCCTCAACTACAACACAGTAGCCATAAACTGCATATGGCGGCAAAGCTTTCATGTCTAAGAAAAAGTGCACAGAGCACTCTATCTCCTTGCAGCAGATAACCTAAATAAAGGCTTAGTTTTCCTGCAGATATTGAGCTAGAAGTATGTACCAGGCGTGGTTTCCACAAAACAGTAATTTATCTAATCATGTAGCTGTAGAGCAGAGCCACGATGATAGCTGTCTCAGCACAAAGAGATAAACATGTCAAGGGTTTCTCCTGAAGTAGGAGCAATGCTTGGGCTGCAGCTGTGGGAACCATGCTGCCATCATTGAGAGTTCAGGAGAATTGGGGTGATTTCGCAGCACCACTTGTATGCAAAATGAGAGGCTTTTGAAGGCAGGCAAGCTGAGGGCATCTTTCTAAACAAGCCAAGTGTGTTACAAATAGCTCTTGAGAGCTGCAGCCAAGTCCAACTGAGTTGTCTCTGCTGCCTGCTGTTGGAGAAGGCTTCATCTGCACAGTGCCCGCTGCCCAGATCCTTTAGGTAACATTCAACAGATGGGAAGGGTTCAGCCCTGGGGTCTGGGTGGTCCGTGGTACAAACTACAAACCTCTCACGTCAAAGTGATACCACAGCATGGTCACCCTTCTCCTTTTCACTGTGCTCCATTTCTGCACAAATCCCAGGCGTGCAAGCTGGAGGAACATCTTGGTATGATCTGGACAGAGAGGATGAAGAAGGCATGCTGCTAAGGGGACGTTTAGATGGTGACCTTGGAAAGGGAGTCCCACTATCTGTTACGTACTGACTGTTGTCCTCATCCCTGCCTGTCACAGGCTGGGTGGGGATCTGGGGAGCCCAGGGGTTTGAAGGAAAGTTGCCCACTCGAGGGGACTGCTGGGGGGATTCGGGGCATTTGCCAGAGCAATGCAACGAAAGGGGAATGGAGCACTGTAAGCAAAAGGTTGCATTTTGTTCCTCGTTCTTCTAAGGTAGAAAGCCATCACATCTAAATGCAAAGGGACCCCACAGCAGTATTTTTGCACCTCAGTCTTACTGAAATTAATGGGAATTAGGCATTAGGCAGCTAAATGCATTTCTGGCACTAACTCTAATTCTGTAATGCGTCCAGTGCCCCATTAAGAAGACAAACTCATTAAATGTTGCAGATCCGCTGAAAGTAAGGTGACTGATGTGTTGGTAAATTGGAAGTGCAATTTGCTCCATCTTCAGTTAGACAACTCTGTCCTGCATCTGACATTGGTTGCATTATATTGATCTTTTTCTTTTTCTTTTTTTAAAGATCATGCTCCCGGCGAGTTTGAGTCATATATAAATCAACCTGACTTAAATTTCAACTTTTTTTATTAAATTGAACAACTACTGAAAGTTAGAGTTTTAGGAGAGAGCTTTCAAATTAATTCAAAGCTTGAATTATTCTTATACTGCAATCCAGTGGGAAGGACTAAAGTTCCTCTGACAGGCAGCCAACAGCCACTTAAATTAAGGAAGAGTGAAACCTTCTGCCAGTTTCAAAAAAGTCAACACATCTGTCTGAATTATGAATTAGGGATGCTGAGCTTAGACCAAAAGTACGGACAAAACCAGATCTGCATCTTCATTTCTGATGTAGAGGACTGAACTCTGTTGCTCCTACTTTTATGTGTTTGGCAAAACGATGTTGAAAAACACCTCTGCTTAACTATCTTAAATGCTCAGTAGCACACCAAAAATCCTGGAATCCTGTGATACTTTTCTATAATTTAGTCTCTCCTGTGTTGATTTGCTTACCCTAAAACTCCGGCTTGAAATCAATGATGGTTTTGCTCGATACCGAAAGAACTTGTGATCTCCTGGCTTACCGGAAGCTGTTGTGTATGTTGTCTCAAGTCACGCAAAAAAATAAGTTTTAATAGCAGTTTTAATTATAATTTAAAAAATAATTACAATGTATATGCAAATTATGTGTATATAATTTGATTACAATTTAATTACCAGCCCTGTAGGTAACATTTACTATGAGTAGGCTTCAAAGCATTTCACAAAGGCAGTAAACATCTAATTAGCACTGTTTTACAGATGGGGAAACTGAGTCAGGAGCTGGCTTGGCCAGAAGGCAGCTAAAGGTTAGCACCAGGAACTCCTCCTCCCTCCTCTGAGTCCAGCTCCATGCACAGGCCCCCAGTCTCGGTTGGATGCTCTGGCGTCTTTCTGGCAGCATAAGCTAAACTCTGCATTTGGGATCTCTAACTTCTTTTTCCAAAGCCTCTTCTCCCTGCTTCTCCCCTGCAAAGTCCTAGACATTATCCAACTCCAAAAAGAAACATTAGGCAATACATGCTAATTATTATTGTGGCAAAACTTTCTATCTTTGGCAATCAGTCAAACAAGACGTTGTCATGAAAGTCCTTTACACCTTTAGTCACCTCTCTAGCTGTTAAAAACAATACCTTTGAAGTGATTAACCCTGTTTAGACCTCTTGAGGCTTCACTTGTCCAAACCAATGTCCCACCTGCGATCCTTTTGCTATTGGGCCACCTCCCATGGTCCTTCCTGGCCACGTTGCTACAGCTGCTGCTTACCCGTACGGACAGACACACCAGGAGCTCAGGGTACTTTTTGCCAGATCATCATATCAAGCAGATAAACAGATCTGGATTGCTGCAAGAAATGCGTGGGCGAAGAATGAGTCCTTGCCTAATTTGCTGCTAATAATTCCCTAGCTGAGACTTAACTCCATACCAAGCATTAGACTGTACACAGTTTCAGAACTTAAGAAAGCAGAAATAAGTACCTAAACCACAATCTGATCCAAAAGGTATAAAAAAAGTTGTGTTTATAAAGAAAAGAAGGCTGTGTCCATAAGTATAGATGAGGATATAAAAAAGCAACAGAAAAACAAGAAGTAAAGGCCTTGACTGTGGCAGTAACTGATCTTCCTGGCTTGTGGGTTGTTGGTGATGATTTCTCTCATGATAATACAAGAGAAATTGAAATATAATTTTTTCTTTAGTTTTAAAAATTGACATTATTTCTCTGCAGAGGTGAAATGACAGTGCATTCTCTGGAAGACAGAAGAGAGAGACATACTTCAAACAAACTGAAAAGGAACGGGAGAAGTATGGAATAAAGATGTGTCTGACCGCATCATGGCTACACTGCTGGGAGATGAAGTTACCCAGGAAAGCTGGCATGTTTGTAAATTTCCTGCCCGGGTTGTACCAGCAGAACTCACACCTGGCTTTTGAACCTGCAATAACCCTCATGTGTCCATGCCAGGGGCTTCTGTCCACGCAGTACTCTCTTCTGCTGCTTTGAACAATCCTCCTGGTCCAGAGTGGAGGGTGGACACAGGCACACCGTCACAGCAGGCAATGTGCGAAATGTGACCTGGGATTTCAAAGTAATTTTCGTTATTCAAGGATGGTGAGAATGGAGGAAAAGATGGTTTACGCCATTTTGTTTAAAGATCTATGGCACAGAGCATTGCACTGAAGTGTAGGATCCCTAGATTCGAATCCTGGCTCTTTTATCAGCTTGTGGAGTGATTTCGGACAAGACCCATAACCACCTCAGCTTCACCCTCATGCTAAGGAAACCATCCGACTACCTCTCATGGAACACTCCAAGATCCACCGATGAAAAGACATGTATGTTGTTCTTACCTTTCCTTAGCACTTCTGGGTATGTGCGATGAGTGGGTCGTGCCCCACAGACAGCAAGCTCTTACCCAAGACGAGTATATTTATGTTATGAGCATGGCAGCATGAAGAGGAAAGAAAAGGCAAGGCAAGGCAAGGCAAGGCAAGGCAAAGGCAAGGCAAGGCAAGGCAAGGCAAGGCAAGGCAAGGCAAGGCAAGGCAAGGCAAGGAAAGGGGCCAAGGACAGAAAAGAGAGAAAGGAGGGAAGGGAAAGAAAAAGGGAGAAAACAGGGAAGCAAGGAAGGAATATGGATGCACATGAGAAGTAAAATTATAAAAAACAAAGGTTACTGACAATACCTTGTACTAAATACACCTGCATTTTTTGTTCCAAGGGAATTCTTTGGGCTACCTGGCCTCGTCTTTTTTCTTTTGAAGTTCTTTCTGGAGTGGGCTCTTATCTTAGCAGTTCACGCATCCCTATTGTAATACGAAAAAATGGAGCAAGGTGTGAAGAGGAACAGAAGATTAAGCAAGGCTGCAGAAAATACCCATTTGTTCATCTTTCAAAGGCAGTAGAAAAGGAGTCGAGCACATCTTTATTCTTCTGAGAGAGGATGCTATTGTTCATCTTGTTCTAATTATGAAATTTGAACTTAAAAGGTAAAAGGAGAATATCCTTCTGACAGTGCACAGTACATATTTTCTGGAAATAATTTTTACAGAGATATACGTCAATCCTATGTATCCAAGAATGACCCAACAGTCACAAAGCAATACACAAAAGCATTTGATACAATCTACAAAACTGCACTTCTTGATGTATTTGTGTTCCAGACAGATTAGAGAACTGCGTGGCAGAAGAAGCAAACATAGCTAATCTTTCGTGACTGCTGGACGGTGCTGCAGAAATATAATTGCAGAACCAGAAACTCCATGAAAAGAATGCCATGCCATTTACCACAATTCAAAATAAATCCAATTATTCCTTAATGACACTAAAGGGCATGTTCCGAAAGCACAAATAAGAAAACTGTAAGAATCGGGTCTCCACTAAAAATCCATGCAATTTGTAGAGTGAATCTTTCCTTAAAAAAATAAAAATGCGTCAAGAAAACATTGAAATCCTTTCCACTCCTGCAAGTCTACTAACATTGTCATCTCCTTCTTCCATCTCCATCCAAAAAACCCAAACTTCTAGAAAATGCAATCATTCCCATTAGCCTGAACTCTAAAGGATGGGCAAAGAAAGGCTGGTGTTGTCCGATCATCTTGAGTAAGTCTGAGTTCATTGCTTTCCAAAGGGCTCTTCTGCACCTCTTTGATTCAGATATAAGTGGCACTTTCATCGTAAGTAAAGTGCTTGAAATGAGGAGAGATACAAAGGAGCTGAGGATGTTAGCTCAGAGTAAGGTACTTCTCTCTTCTTCTGACTAGCAATTGATTGTAACATTGACAGTTTTGCAAGTCTTTCTTGTACTCATCTGGGTTGGAAACAATAACATCTGTAGTTTTTAAAAGCCATGAAGTAAAGTTTTCATTAGCTATTGCACACCCAGCAATATCTCAGAACAATGTGCTTGTCTGCTCAGGCATTTTCAAAGTTTCCACATACTTGAGATAGGTGCAGGGTTTTTTTCCTTTCTCTTTCTCTTCCCGCCCCCACACCCAAACCAGACTGGACTAAGGATTGTAACACCAGCTGGGCTGCATCGTGAGGGTATAGATGTTATTATTTGCAGTTGAATGAAAATTAGTTTCTTATTTCTGTTCTCCAGTTCCTAGCAGATTCTCAGTCACATACTCTTGCCCAGTTTCTGTCTTGTTTCTGCACTGGGCTGGAATGCTGTTTATTTACTCCTTCATTCAGAGCTGTTACACCGTGCACACAGAGTGTGAGATTCACACAGCTGAATCCTGCGTCATGCTAGGGCAGTGTGCCTGGCATTTCTGAGCACTGCACCTTCTTTTCCACAACAATTAACACTAACAGGGAAGAATACAACCCTGGCTTTGGTTTCAGGCAGGCAAAACATTCACAGAGGACGAGTCTTCTCCAATGACTCTTCACCTGAATGTTAGTAAGGTTCATTACCTTCCATCAAGCATGTTTTCATGAGAGGAATGGTGGATAATAAACATCTCAGCTCTTTTCTGTTTCTGAGTCCAAATATCCTCCTTCAGAAAACCTGAATTGCAAGCCTATTCCATCAGCCTTTGTTTGGAGTCAATTTGTCTTCTGCTGGGTACATGTGTTCCACATATTCTTCTTCCACAATCATATTCTGCAACCCCGTTGAATCAGGACTTTGCCTATCAACTGCCTGGAGAATGCATTTGTACTCCCATGGAATAAGTTGAGATAAGTTAACTTGCTTTTTAAAAATGAGAGGCTCTATTATACAAGCTTTAGACAAAAGGTGCCTGACAGAGTTGGAGTCACTTTGCAGTAGGAACAATTTACATTTTATTGTTAAAATAAATAAAACAACAGCACTGCAAAACTGAGAAAGAAGCTCTAAATTCACTCAGTAGAATCCAAATGTGGAAGATTTTGTCTACCTGTAGGTACATAATGGTGCAACATAATTAGGTCCCTCCTGGGTGAAAAATCTTGCATTTTAATTGCTGCACACCCCTTCTCACCTGTGTTTGTCTGTGCAGGACTGTAGCCCTCTTCATAGCAGCCAGCCCTAGTTTTCCAAGTGACTGCCCTGCACAGGACGTGTTGCAATGCCCAGGCATGTTCAGAAGGGCCTTCAGGTCTCAGAACTACTAACACAAAAAGCACCTTAACCGGATTCCAGAGTATCTGGCCTATCTCAGGTCACCATTGTGACTGCGCAGGGAAAGTACTTGATCACTATTTTCCTGTAAAAATAATCACAGGCTGCTGATGTTTGGCAGTGCTTGTATCTGTTAATGAAGATACTTTTTATTCTTACAGATATGACCCACCGCAGTGGAGAGGGGTGAGAAATCACCATGGTCCTTTCTGAAGTTCGAACTCCATTTTACTCTGGAGTAGAGAAGGTTCTAATAGGAATATGGTTTGTGGATAGAGATAGCTCATCTGTAATAGGTACCCTTGGAGTTTAATTTATATCCATGCCTATGCAGCATAGCTGACTTAATATCAAGATCTCCTACCTTAAAACAGAGGTTTCCTATTTACTTTCCAAATCACCCTTTCTTTACAATGCTCATAAAAAGCTAATACAAAACAACTTAATGACCTCTGTGACACAAACATAAACCCCTGTCTTCTACAGGAATCATACCAAGTATAATTATAAGTAATTATTATCCCACAGACAGTCTGAATTCAGAACAAAACTCTTTAACACAAAATTTGATTGGAAACGATTTAAAAACATGAGGTGTATTTAATTATCTATAATAGAATAGTGCCTAGAGGCCCTAACAGAGATAGGGATCTTTTTGTGATATACTTTGTAGAAACACAAGGTAGGAGACAGTTGCCTCAGTTTACTGTCTAGCTGAACAGGGTGGCAGCAAACGAGAAGGGGAACAAGCTAAACAATTTGACCCCCTCAGTAGCTCTGCAGTAAACAGAACCAGCTCCCTTGATTCCTCTTTCAGCTGCTACTTTTTGGACTTCATTGCCTTTGTACTGCAAGAAGGGACAGACTGTCGGGATGGATACACCCACAAGCATCTATACATGACCAAGTCAATGATGGATGTTACCTGAGTGAATGTGTACACATTTATAGTTGGGAAACAAGTACCTACAATCCAAAAAATATTTGCTTGGACTACAAAGGGATTCAACATTTCTCTTAATGTAGCAGTCCAGTAAAATATCTTAAAAGCTAAAGATTAATGAGGGGGAACTAAATTGAAGAAAATATTATCAAGATCATACACGAATGCAGAACACCAGGGGGAGCTTTCAAGCCCAAGGTGTTAAACAGAGCGTGACATCAACACAGAAAACGAACATTCCAAATTTCATCACCCATTCCTATCCAAGAGAACATTTCTAGCCAGCTAAATATTTCCATTCTCAAACACGTGATTAGCCCCAAATTCCAACCACAAGCATGTCCCAAAATGATATAAATAAAGCAATACAACAGTTACTTGCCCACACAGCAGCTGGACCAGATGGCATCTCTATACATTTTCAAACAATAAAATGTAATACTGTATTAACACATCTACTTGCACAAGTATATGTAGAGATACAAGACAATAACAACACTTGTATCTCTACATACTGAGGAAATCAGCTCGGAAAACAACTTGCCTTCTAGAGGCTAGCAAGAGCCCTCAACAGTGTTAGCAAAATATTATTATAAATGTGTGATAAAAGATTTCTACCTCTTTGTCTGACATTGTTCTCATTGACTTGCAAAGTATTGCTTACCAGTGTGCCACCAACATCAATATTAAGGAGTTGTTAAATATTCTACATTATTTATAGTGTGAAAATACAAATACCTTCACAATCTTGAATCCACTAAGCTCTATAGAGTCTCCTCAAAGTATTTACATTACCCTTCAGAAGTGATAACACTTTTTAGTTTGGAGGTTGAACACAGCTCTTTTACCAGTATTTCAAAACTGCAGCCTCTAGTTTGCTACCTCCCCACCTCTGATTTACCAGAGAGAGATGTCCAGCAGCTCTCTCCTCCATGACATTGCCTTTGGAACCACCCGCATGGATCCTGGTACGACCATCGGACCATCCTCCTGCGGGCCCATTCCAGGTGATGTTTTTCAGACACTTCCTTCCTTTTCTCCAGAAGAACCAACTGACAGGCGTCTGCCTTGCACCAAGGACGTGTAGATGTCTCTTGAACGTGCAACATTTTTTGACAAATTAAGGAAATGAACAAAGTGAGGGAATTAGGAAAGAGAGCTACACAATTTTCTTTCATTTATAAAGCCAGTAGGAGAAAAATACCTTTTATTCCACTCTGATAGCCTGGTCAAACCAACCATACATGGTATTTTTTTTCTAATATATGTCAATATCCAGCTGAACTCATAAATCTGTGTCTTGTCTAGTGAAGATTTCTGACATGCCAAACTTAGCCACTGGCTCGAAATATCTCACAAGATCGGATCCTGTAGATTTCAAATGGAAAAGAAATTACAGCAGCTCCTCCAAAAGCTGTCCTGTCCTCCCTCCAAAAGCCAGCCTTTCTCTAATCCCATAAAACTCTCTCCTGCCTATGTCATCCACCCTCTACCCTGCCTCTGAAGCACAGGACTTGCAGAACTTGTTCAGTGGCCATAATTCAGTTGGATCCCTGAACTCTTCAATAAAAATTTTCAAGACAGTAAGTAAAAAGAATAGAAATAAGTCAAATACCTGAAACATCACAAGCTCATCTGGTTTCCAGATTTCAGGTGCCAGGTCCTGCACTTTGCCTTTCCTTCATCAGAAGTTTCAGGAGAAGCAGCGGAACACCACTGACACCCACACTAATAAAAGCTGGGAACATAAGCAAAATTCATTTCTCAAAATCCCCAGGCACTTTAGTTCTTAGTTCAAGGTTTTGTTTGTTTGCTTGCTTAAATTGTGAGAAAATCTGAGTAAAAGGTATTGGGTTTGAGGGGTTTGGGGTTTTTTTTCAGAAATCCCTGTTGAAGATAAATTCTCTTTTCCAAATAATCCTGCCTGCCAACTAGGTGTGCCATCAATTCAATGGCACATTTGTGACAGACCATCTTGTTGAAATTTTGGCAGCACACTGCTACATGTGAGCATTCACAGAACACCGGCATTTTCTAGGCTTCCTGCCAAATGAATGCTTGGGAGAATGTATGTATATACTGTATTCCTGCAGTCTTCAAAGGAATAGCTTTGAATTACCTGAATTGTTTTGAGTTTGAGACATCATTAGGTTATATTAAATTACAAAATATGTAAAAATAAGAGCCTGTGCTTGCTTGAACTAGCAGCTCTGCCACTTTTACCTTTGTGACTTTATCTGTGATGACATTTGCTTTTTTGTGCTTGTCTATTTAACATTTCTTCCAGGAGTTGCTTTTCTTTTTTCTCAGACTTGATTTTGAACTTCATTGTTTTGCATTTTGCATGGCTGCATAAAGGGTGCATACATCCCTTGCACTCTTTGTGAATGGGACTTTTTCCAAACATTATTTATTTTTGGTCTTCACAGCATTGGTTTTTTAAGGCTTTTTCATCTTCCTTCTTTTTTAACCCAATCTATTTGCTACCTCCCAAGGATGTCACCTCAGCGTCCGCCTCCTCTCCTTCCCTTTTTTATCCATCTCCCTCTATTGCCTCCATTTCTCCATTTATATTATCACCACCCTTCTCTAACACCAGATTCTTGGAGCAACACATCAATTTTACCTCCCGGAAGCTGAACTAAAACTGGAAATAAATTGGATTGAATATTTTATTTTTATTGAATACGAGCTGAACCTACATAACTATTTTGAAATGGTATTGAGCTCAGAACAGTATCAAATCAGAATGGTTTCTGTTGCCACAGAATCCAAACTGAAACTGAACCAAAAGATGCACTAGTTTAATTGCCTGCCCACATACACATCTGCAATGCTTGCCTACCCTCCCCCCCCACTCTCAAATGCCATCACAGCTATTATTTTTTGCCATTCTGTCATCCCTCATCTCATATCTGTTGCTATTCTCTGTCCTCACCCTCAGCCACTGCTGTCTCTGGAGTGCATCTGTTGCTTATCTTCACATTTCAGTCCCTCTAGACCATGACTTTCACACATATAGGGAGGTCTCCATGCCTAACACTGCTTTGCCAGTAGCCTCTCCTATTTCTATCCTTGCAGAGATCCTCCCTGCTTCCATTTCTAGCTGTTCCTCTTTTTCCACTTTTCTGAACTGGGATGCCAATGAGTCTTTTTCATTTCTCTCATTCTATGTTTCTGTTGTCTACGTTAGTTTTCCTTCTTCACCCAAGATTCCCCAAGTTCTGTACTTGTTCTCTATTATCTCCAAGTCTCTTTCAACATGATTCAATAGTACCTCAGAAAGGCACACTGCCACCCACTTTTTCCAGGACTTTAATTCTTTTTCAGACTGTGAGGAAAATTTTCATCTGTGACACTATCTCTGAGCTCTTTTTCTCTTTCTTTCACTTGGACAGGACATTAACTCTGGCTGGGTTGTATACAGCTACAAGGCAATCATCTTCCCTGCTTTCCCTTCTCGTTAAAACAATAGAGCAGGTTTGTGATCTGAACCAGTTGTTCCAGAAGAAACACTGGACTGCTCAGGTAGTACCTTCTGTCTGTCCATGCAGCAGCCCCGCATGTGTTTTCACCAACAAGTCCAATGACACTTTGCCTTGCCTTGCCTCGCCTCGCCTTACTTTGCCTTGCCTCGCCTTGCCTTGCCTTGCCTTGCCTTGCTTTGCCTTGCCTTGCCTTGCCTTGCCTTGCCTTGCCTTGCCTTGCCTT
>Ga0065711_1000688_pt1 | contig 57780 bp, 36 predicted proteins | sample Hoacrofraction12_FD_59098 | JGI IMG/M metagenome (GOLD analysis project Ga0065711, IMG submission 59098) | Hoatzin crop microbial communities from Cojedes, Venezuela - Epithelial fraction 12 v2 (version 2) | ecosystem: Host-associated > Birds > Digestive system > Esophagus > Crop | place...
CCCCCCCCGCCGCGTTATACCAGCAGTTTCATGTAACAAAGCCCTGTAGGTCAGCTGGGTTTGAGCTTTCCCCTCTTGTGCTAATTGCTTTATAAAGTATTCCCATTTGTTGGTATCTGTGGGCTTCCTGCATTTTTTGAGATGGGTACTTGGAGCAGTCTCAGATCATTACAGAGTGAGAATCTCCATAAGAAAAGCATGGTGAAAGAGATTGTGTTTGTAGTAGGAAAGCAGGAAATGCTTTTGTGTCCAAATCAGGGCCATTTATCTAAATGTGAAAGAGGTGGGACTTTTTACTTTGATAAAGCAGCTGAGTTCTGTAGTGCCTGAATTAGGCAGGGCAAGACAAGAGGTTAGGAGCTGCAGTGCCTCTTTGCTTTGATGCTGCCTTTCTTACAATTCTGCACAACTCACTGGAGCTCTGGGAATCTTTCCTTCCCTGGCTCTGGAATGATGGTAATAATTCCCCTATGTGGGTCACTTTGTGCATAAATTTACAGTGCTTAAGCTCTTAGAAAAACAACAGCAATAAATAACATTCAATTTTCAAAGCATTAATGGCACCCACTGAGTAATGCAAATCATTTTAACATAGCACGGTTCCTAGAAATTAGTGGTATCTTTTGTTAGACCTAACTCTCACAGTAGGTGGGGGAAAAAAGTCACCAGGTTTCAAGTAATTGAGCTTTCCTTCAGGAGCCTCAGAGTTCAAGCTCATATACAGGATAAGTGGAGTTCCTGTGAATATAACCCTCTTATGTGACTCAGAGAGGAAGGGGTCGTTGGTGTTTTTTAAATAGAAAGTGATTTGGCAAGAAGAGGATGTGAGGTGATTATTGCACAGGAGTACAGAACAGCTGCTTGGGAGCAGGAGAGACAGCAGTGTGCTGTGAGCCCAAATTTGCACCAAGTCCCTAGACTTGTTCCCAGGCTGATGCTTTAAAGAATTTTACATGCAAGTCTCCTATAAAATACTGCATGGGCTTCATGCTTCTCTGCCATATGAAGTACAAGGAGCCTGGATCAGCCAAGTATGATGCACAAAAAGCCTTGGGGGAAGCAAACAAGGGAAATACAGAGAGGAGAATATTGGACTTTCATCTGTAACGGTTTTACAGCACAAGCATGGATTTTTAATTTTCAAGTTATTAAGCGTGGGAACAGTGTGATCCTTAGATGAGAGTGCTCATTGCATTCTTCAGTGGGAAGTCAGAACTGTACAGATTTCGTGTGGGACAGTGTCACTGGAAGAGGACACTGAAGCCACTCCCTTGCTTCTGTCTGAGGTCGGCAGTGAAGTCACCCCCTTGCAATTACCCAGAAATAACCATGAAAATCCAGCATCACAGCCTGCCAGCTGGGCTGGCCCAGCAGCTCAGAGCTGAGGTGCTCTAGGTGCTAGGAATCATTGCTGGTATTCATCCTTAATATTGATTTTATATAGTTTATCATTTCAGTCTAACTCTGGGTACCTGAAACTGTTCCTACTCATCTTTAGGAAGAAGCAGCAAGCCCTCTTGCCAAGAGGGCCGCGTGATGCGCTAGGGGCAGTCTTTGTTTCTGGGGGTGCAAGGGTATGACTGGAAATAAGTCCCTACCAAACAGCAGAGCATCCTGGGGCCAAGTGGGTAGTTGTGATGTGTGAAAGCCTGGGCCAAAAAAATTGCTTCATTCACAAAGAGCAAGAAGGAACATGGCCACAGTGGGCTTCCTTTCTGCCTTTCAGGCAGATCTTGTGCCTCTTAGGGACAGACAGAATGGTAATTCTCACTGATTTAACGCTTTCTCTCTTAGCCTGGCCTTGGAGTGAGCCAAGTCAAACTGCACAACACAGTCAAACCCAGCGTGGACTACGTCTGCCAGCTCAAGTTCCCATCTGGCAATTACCCTCCATGCACTGATGACACCAGAGACCTACTCGTCCACTGGTGCCATGGGGCACCGGGTGTTATCTACATGCTTGTCCAGGCCTACAAGGTACCAGAAATGTTGCAGAGACCCTTTGGGGACATTCATGTGGAACTTCATCATGGATAAGACTCTGTTGAGACCCCCATTGCCTGATGGCTTGTTAAAATGAAATCACCCCACAGGGACCACTGACCGAAACAGAAATTAGTCTTTTAAAAAATTAATTCTGAAAATACCCATCAGCTGCATGGGGTGTCCTGTTGCGGGTTACTGATGGTGGCAACTAGCTGTGTGCGAAGTAATGGTCATACAGCCCATTCATCGTATCAAAAACATCCTCCTTTAAAGCAGACAGCAAAGTCACAGCATTAAGACTTCAGTAGGAAACTAATTAACACAAGCCTCCCCACTCACACAGGGGTGCTCTTTGTGTGGAGGAAATTGCTCAGCAAGAGGGAATTTTTCTTGTCTCTACAGGTCTTTGGGGAACAGCAGTACCTAAATGATGCCTTGCAGTGTGCTGAAGTGATCTGGCAGCACGGGTTACTGAAGAAGGGCTATGGGCTGTGCCACGGGACAGCTGGCAATGCCTACAGTTTCCTAACATTGTACAACATCACTCAAAACATGAAATACCTGTACAGGGCCTGCAAGGTAACAGCCTGTGTGAGGAAGGGACAGGGGATTATCATAGAATGGCTTGGTTGGAAGGGACCTTGTAGATCCTCTAGTTCCAGCCCCCCTGCTGTGGACAGGGAGACCTTCTACTAGACCAGGTTACTTGGAACCCCATCCACCCTGGCCTTGACCACTGCCAGGGAGGGGGCAGCCACAGCTTCTCTGGGCAACCTGTGCCAGTGCCTCACCACCCTCAGAGTAAACAATTTCTTTCTTATATCTAATCTAAATCTGCCCTCTTTCAGTTTGATGCCATTACCCCTTGCCCTATCCCTACATGCCCTTATAAAATGTCCCTCTCCAGTTCTTTTGTAGCTGACCTTCAGGTACTGGAAGGCTGCAATGAGATGTCCCTGGAGCCTTGTCTTCTCCAGGCTGAACTACCCAGACTCTCTCAGCCTGTCCTCACAGAAGCTCTCATCATTTTTGTGGGCCTCCTCTGGACCCGCTCCAACAGGTCCATGTCTTTCCTGTGCTGAGGGCTCTAGAGCTGGACGCAGGAATCCAGGTGGGGTCTCACCAGAGCAGTGTAGAGGGACAGAATCACCTCCCTCACTCTGCTGGCCACGGTTCTCTTGACACAGCCCAGGATATGGTTGGCCTTTTGGGCCATGAGTGCACACTGCTGGGCCATGTTCAGCTTCTTGTCAACCAGCACCCTCAAGTCCTTCTCCTCAGGGCTGCTCTCAGTCAATTCTCCACTCAGCCTGTATTTGTGCTTGGGATTGCCTCGACCCATGTGCAGGACCTTGCACTTGGCCTTGTTGAACTTCATGCGGTTCATACAGGCCCACCTCTCAAGCCTGTCCAGGTGCCTCTGGATGGCATCCCTTCCCTCCAGCTTGTCGACCGCACCACACAGCTTGGTGTTGTCAGCAAACTTGCTGAGGGTGTGCTTGATCCCACTGTCCGTGTTCCCAAAAATGATGTTAAACAGCACTGGTCCCAACATGTTATTCACCAGTTACTCACTTTTGTCTTTTACATCACCACCTTTGAAACCCAATTTCTAGTGTAGCAGAGATGCAGCTAGATCTGACCAACTCCACCAGAGTAGTCCTTCAGCAGTGCAGTCACTGTCTGACAGCCTGTGCAGAAGGAATGTCCTGCAGAAGCCTTGCTCTGCAAGGGATAATGGGAGAATGAGGGTGGTATTATTTTTTTAAGATCCATCTTTAACAAAATTTGAACACTTCTTGTTGCTCTTCTCTCAGTTTGCAGAGTGGTGTTTAAGCTATGGTCAACATGGGTGCCGGACTCCAGACACGCCTTTCTCTCTCTTTGAAGGTAACATCCAGCTCTACGCTTGTGTTTTGCTCCTGGATCTGAGTCAGTCTTTGCAAAACTCAGTGTAGAGGATGGGAAGGAAATTGTATTTGCTGTTTTTACACCTTCGCAGGAGCAGTTTTCTTGTAGCACAGGCTAATGTCTTAGCTGGAACATCTTGTCCTCTTGGGCCTCCCACAGAGATTGTGCACACAGGTCTCAAGGGGAATGCTTTAACAGGTACAGGCCAAAGTCTACCTTGTGGTAACTGGTAGCCTAGCTTCTCAGACAGTCTCCTTTCCGAGCATTTTTAAGGATTAAAGTCCTTCATGGGCTTTCCAGCTCCATTCCAAAGGTAAGGGAGGAACAAATGGGGCTGCTTTGGTAGGCCTTGTTGGCTCCTATGGCACTTCTGGCTCCTGCTAACGGCTCCCCCAAAATCTGCCATCAGCAGGTCTTGCTGAAAGCCACTTCCTCAGCTAATGTAAATCTCCCTAGCTTTACTGCAGGCCAAGGAACAAGGCCAGTTATATCAGTGAGGACCTGAGGCAGCAAGGCCACAGAGTCCCAGGTTTTGCAAAGATATTCAGACTGTTAAAACTCTGGACAGTTAAAGCAGAAGGGAGGGGGGGCTGGGGTAGGGGAGACCCATCATGTTTTGCCAGGTGGCTTTCAACATTTGATTAACTTCAGAATGCTTTCCCCACTGAAGCATCTAAGTTGCTTGGGAAACCTGGGTTCAGACCTTGGAAATTATTTAGGTCCTTCTGGAAACATTCTCATTTTTTCTGTCTTCATGACCTATTCACCCCCAGGCTAACTGGTAACATGGATGCCCAAAGGGAATCTCTTTGAAGCACACTGTTTTTTCTTGTCCTCAGGAATGGCTGGAACAATTTACTTTCTTGCTGACCTGTTGGTGCCAACCAAGGCCAAGTTCCCTGCATTTGAACTCTAAACCTGAGCTTGGCAGTTCCCTGCCTGAATCCTTCTACCCTTGGAAAAGCAGTTGGACGCTGCTTTCTCCTTCATCCACACTCATCATTGTTCACCTAACTGAACATAAATCCATCCTCCTGAGGGCTTTATGAGTTCTCTAATATTTCTAGTCATCTCGTTGCATTATTTCAAAGACAGAATGCAGATTTTGCTGGTGTCTCTTAAAAACACAGGGCTGTGAGTGTGAGCACTGACAAAATGTACAGTATTTTGTTGGCTATAGAGTTTTGCTATTTTCTGTATCTGATTTCCTGGGAGAAAGTTTTCTATGAATACAAATTTGGCCATTTAATTGTTTTTTTTTGTGTGCTGACAGGTAGTTGCAGGAATTTAGTTGCCTCTGGAAAACAAAAAAAACCTGACACTGTTACCCTGCAAGTTACTTTTAAGTGCTTTCTTTCTGAGCACCCAGGGTGCAGGTCAGTAGCTGGGCTGCTCCACATGAAGCGAATGTGGTGGACTGTGGAGTCTTTATATACATTTTTTTAATGTCAGATCACAAGTGGCACAGCTGGAACTGACATGCCAAAGCCTTGTTTTGAATTTGCACCCGTCTGCTTTAAAGATAAAGGCTATATATAGCTCTTCTGTGCATTTTTCCAGTGGCAGACAAATAATCCACTAGCTTTTGTGCTTATTTGCCATCTTATGCTAAATCTTGCAAAGTCCTTTGATCATCTAATGGAAAACTCCAGCCTAGAAGTCAGCTAAGCATGCTTGCTGGTGTGGTCTTTTCTGTTTAGTTTTGAGAGTTTATTTTGCACTCTTTATTTAAAATTGTGTATGAATATTACAGGTGTTAGGTGGTGCCAGGCCCACCAGCAGCAGCATGGGAAAAGAAATGTATTCCACTGAGTTCTGTCAGTGTTTAACCTGTTACCTGTATAGATGTTGTTTACGGGCTTTATTTTATAAGATTTCCTCAACCTGGATAATTTGAGTCCCTTGTTTGTGTTGTTAGCGCTTGGTGTAGTTTCATATGCAACCACACATCTACCCAACTGGAAAATCTGCCCTGGGTTAAATAGCTTTGACCTGTCAAGCAGGCCACATACTTGCAAGGAATAAGTCTGCTTCTTCATCCTTAGCTGATGCTACACTAATTTGCAGCAACCCTGTAAAAGCGCTTTCTTAGCACTGAGTGTGAGCTAAATGCTGAGTGCAGTGAAAGTTCCTAATGCAGCTGTACCCCTTTGTGCTGTTTGAGGGCAGCTCCTCAGCCGGCACATGGGTGGACGTGGGTTTTGATCTTTTAAGGACCTAGCTGCTGAGTGCCTCAGGCCACCTAAGAGCAGGCAAGCAGCTGCAGGGCAGCATGGCCAACCTCCAAGCCGGCATGCTCCTGCACCAGCAGTAGTGAAGCAGGAGGACCAAACCTGGCACACTAACACCGCTAGCTTATGTGTGCCTAGCCACAGCAGACCCTCAAGAACCTCCTGGGTGGGCTGCTCCAGCGAAGAGTAGAAACCATTCCTGGAGGCTGCCAGTTTCCTCAAAGCTCAGCCTTCTGCTGCCATCACATGTTTCTGGAAGTTCATCAAAATACAGCCTGAAGCCCAGAGAAGCTCATCTGCTCTGGGCAGGGCATCCCTGTCAGAAGCCTCAAGCTCATGCAGACTCAACAGGCAAGGAGGAAGCACAGCCTTGAGAGCAGGATTAGGCTAATCAGTTTGGGGGTGGGATCCTGTAGTGCTTGAGGCCTGCTGTAAGTTACCTCCCAGCTTGGCTGGCATGATGGCAGTGTAGGGACACTGCTCTGGGCCTGGTTTCTCCTAGGCACTGCTTCTGTAACGGAGATGGTTCATGCAGCCTGGTGTCCTGGCAGCATCATGTCCCAGGGTTCGTACACTGATCAGGGGATCATCAGGGCCTGGTGTACAACTGCTGAGTGGAGCACTGTTTAATAAAAATGCTGAAACAAACAAGCTTTGGGTTATCTTTATCCCCTGCTTTGTGACCAGGATTCAAGTCTGAAGAGATCAAAATGTGCCACAACAGCCGCTCTGGTGGCTCCTGGAGGCTCACTGGCCTCCCAGCCACCCGAAGTGTTAAAAGTATTTCACGTTTTTCCCCATCTCCAATCCATCAAGGCCAGTCCTGTGCTTTCCCTCACAGGCTGTGCTTCTCTCGCAGGACAATGTTTTGTGGTGCTGTCTCTGTCCAAGGTTGCATGCTCCCTGTTGTGGCTTCCATTGGAAACCACAGTCCTGCAGGTTAGTTTTAATTAAAAAATACGTCTGTGTGCAGTGCTGGCCACCAGAAAGAGGATGTAAATCCTCCCAGACAAGCACCCTTCTGCCTAGCAGAAGGACGAACAGGCTGCCTCAGGGAGGCTCTGACTGTTCAGCACCAGAGGCTTTAAGACCAGACTATCAGGAACGGTATGGGTAAAGGTGATCCTGCCCTCCAGCACAAGCATTAATGAGGTTGCTTGAGGTACTATACAGCCTAGGTTTCTATAGTTTCCATTTCTGTTAAAGTTTGCGGCAAAGCTCTTCAGGGAGGGGGTCCAGCAGTCAGGGTGGGAAAGAAGCATAGTGCTGAGTTTTGCTGGGTGCCCTTCCTGTCTCGTGCAGGGGTGTTGTGCTGCTCACTTCCACCCTTCTTCGTCCCAAGCAGAGGGAGCAGGAGCAAGACGAAGCCTGAAAACACACAACTGCTCCTGCTTCAACAAGCTACCTGAGAGGGACTTTATCCAAAGTGTAGACATTTAACACTTAGTTCTTGGTGGTGGTGATGTTTGTCCATGGCGATGTTCTGGTTTAAAAAAATCAGGTGCCTTATACGCCCAAGAAATAAGTAAAAGCTACATTTTTAATGCATTGCCACCTGTCTCAGTTTGTGTTCACCTCCTGTGTATACCAGTGTGATCAGTAAGATGAAAAATGTTCGACATACTGTTAACTGAACATCATCTGTAGGTGTGCATCTCCCCCAAGAGCCTGCTTTGGTTTCAGACCTCAAGAGCTGGCAGCAGCCTCGGCTATGAAAGATGTGGCATAGGGACAGTGCAAGGGGACAGATCTGTTACTGCTGCCTCTGCCCAACTTATTTCATTTCCCTTTCCTACATACTAACTTTTCAAATGCCCGCAAACTGCAGTCAGCATTGGTGCTAAATCTGTGGCTAATATTATGGTCCCAAACAAATCCCCCCCATGCATCCTGCTCTGGAGCCCTCAGCACAGGGAAGACAGGGACCTGTCAGAGCAGGTCCAGAGGAGGCCACAAAAGTGATCCAAGGGCTGGAGGCACCTCGCCTGTGAGGAAAGGCTGAGAGAGTTGGGACTGTTCAGCCTGGAGAAGAGAAGGCTCCGGGAAGACCTTACAGCAGCCTTCCAGTACCTGAAGCGGCCTACAGGAGAGCTGGGGAGGGACTTTTTACAAGGGCTTGTACAAGGGGTAATGGCTTCAAGCTGAAAGAGGGTAGATTTAGATTAGATATAAGGAAGAAATTCTTTACTCTGAGGGTGGTGAGGCCCTGGCACAAGTTGCCCAGAGAAGCTGTGGCTGCCCCCTCTCTGTCCGTGTTCAAGGCCAGGTTGGATGGGGCTTTGAGCAACCTGGTCTAGGGGAAGGTGTCACTGCCCATGGCGGGGGGGTGGCATGAGGTGATCTTTAAGGTCCCTTCCAACCCAAATCATTCTATGATTCTATAGGCATGAGTGGTCCTCAGCTCCAACAGCATTAGCAGCCAGAAACACAGCTCATCTGATAAAACAGTTTACAAACTACCACTGCAGTCATTTAACACACACTGGTTTCAGTTTGAAACCACTTCAGAGTTGGCTGTTGGCTGTGGCGTGGCAGATGCCTTCATTGTGTTGATAAGGAAAAAGCACAGCAGAAGACCAACTCAGCATCGTGTCCCCAACAGGGACATTGTTCCTGTCTGTCAGGCACAGAGCTGGGCAAGGTGGAGAATTAAGGTTGCATGTCCCGCATGAGATACCACAAAGCAGCTGTGGGAGAAGCAGCCATGCAAGGCGCAAAGATGCTGGCAAAGGGCTTCATTTACATGAGTTACCCAGCCAGACCTCACTTCTCTCCAGCATCTCATCTGACTTCCATCCCTCTACACCACTACCTCACCTTTCCCCCTTTCCCCCTTCCCCTCTTTTATGTTGTTCACATTTTTCCACCTTGGCCAAATTTGAGTGGGATTTTCAGATGGTAACAGCCAAGGGAATATGGCTGGTCCCAGTGAGACCACAAGTCCTGCTCCAGGCCAGCAAGGTCCCAGAACATACAGTTGATTTGTTGCAAGAGATTTTTTTTCTTTTTTTTTTCCCAACATTGGGAAGAACAATACAGGTTCCTCACATCTTCCTGCCCAGAACAGCTGAGCCCTTTGGCAAAAGTATCATCCATGTCCCTTTAGCTGCACTCGGGAAAGAAACCTGAACTGAAGGCCAGTACTCAGACCAGGAAATCTAGAGTTACAACTCGCAATGTTATGAAGGGTCTGAAGACAAAATCCAACAGAGGAGGAGGCAGCAGATATGCCCAATAGAAGTACCTGAGGGAACATGGTAGAGTCCAACTAGGCTTGCCCCTGGTGGGGGAGCGGGCATGGGGACACCCCTTGCTGAAGGGTGGTTGGAGGTGGCCTCAGAAGGGGTCTGTGTGTCCCCAGCAGGTGGCAATGCAGCCTGACAGCAGGAGCCACCCTGCCGCTGCCAAGCACATGCACACACCCTCAGCCACTCAACCATACCTCCAGAGCGCTGGGGTTCAGCTCTTGGGTAGCCCTGGGAAAGCTGCTCAAACCAAAAAGCCCGCATGGATGAGGTTGTATTTGTATAATGTGTGAGATGACAGAGATGTGAGTAATGTGGAAGCCCTTCAGAAGTGCATGGCCTCTGAGGCATACACACCCTTGAAAAAGAACAAAACAAAGTGTATCTTTCCAAATCCTGCCTGAAGCTGCCCAAGTTCCTCCAGCCCCCACAGGTAGGAGAAGTCCTCATGCTCTTCAGCCACACAGGCAGGTTTTTGAGGAAATGCTCCACATTTTGGGTGAAAATGCTCTACGACTCCCCATGTCAGTTTTACAAACATTGCACAAGTTCTTCCACCAACTGCTCCCAACTCTCAGCAACTACAGAGCCAACAACCCCTGTCCCCACAGGCTGCTCTTGGCTCTCTGAGGTCTCCTGCACTAAACACGCCTCCCCCAGAACCCCACAGGGTTTGAGGACATCCTAAAAGGGCAAGAGCATCAAGAAAACCCAGCTGGGCTGGGTAAGGTGCCAAGGCTCACCACTGAGATATTTTGATGTCAAGGGAGAACCAAGCCTCTGTAGGGCTGAAATGGCTCTTGCAGATGGGCTTGCAGTGCGTCCCTGTTGGGACGTGACCTAAAGCCAACAGGGCCAGAGCAGCTTTGGGTCTCCTAACCATGCCGATGGACAGAATTTTCAGGCAACTCCTTGTTTCTGCCATGCGTGGGAACTGCGGAGCGCAAAGCAGAGAACTGGGCCCCATAGAGTGAGGGTTTTCAGGCCAGGTTTTTTTCAGTGGGATCCCTGTGCACAGTGGGTGTGCAGTGTTAGCATCTAAAGTCACTCTCAATGCAGCAGGAAGCAGATAAGCAAGCTCAGCTCAACATAGACTCAAAATCCTAAATTCAGTATCATAGCTGGTGTGGATGGATACTGCAGCATCTTTATAGCTGGGCCTATCAACTTACTGAGCATAGCTTATTAACCTTGGCAAAAGGGGTAAGCATGGATCTCCAGACTATAGCTGAAACTGAGAGGGTTGCTTCATTGACTGTTCTCCCTGAATCAATAAACATAGCATATACCTTCTGGTTGCCTTTTTGGTTTTGCTTTTCCTCCTTACCTTTGCTTTTCTCAGTCACAGTAATTTTCTGGAAAAATTGTTTATGTGGGCCAGATCTGGAGCTGTGTAAAGCCCATGGAGTTAAGCCGATTTAGGACGCAGCCCTTCTGCAACAGCTGAACGTAGGAGTCGGGGAGTTTAATTAACTTTGAACAGTAGATTAAATTTCAGGCCTTGCTAATAAACCTTTGTGCCTGACCTTAACAGCAAGTCTTGGTATATTCATTAAAGGCTCACAGCAAGATGTAACAGGTAGTTTTTTGTTATTTTCTTATTTCTTTTGGAAAGAATAAGCAAACTCTTCCATCATTTGGGATGTCCCTCATCGAACATCCCCTTACTGTGAGCTGGAAACCGATACACCACCACTCTCCTTTTAACACAAACATATTTACATCCCTCCTGTACCCCCTGTCTTTGCCAAAGATTACAGAATATCACTTCACCCCACTGGGCTTCAGAGATCCCCAGCTCTGGAGTGAGGATCAGGGATACTGCTACGCAAAATTGACATTGCTTGGCTTGGGTAGTGCTTTGCAAGCCCAGACAGGAGATGAGGGGCTCACTGTGCCAATGGCTATGCTAGCACTACTGTGAATGTGGCATCTGGTGTTTGGGGATGAGCATTGCCCACTGTCCTGGTACCACCCTGTTGGCACAACTGACCACTGAAAACAGAGGATGAGCATGAAGATCTCTGCCTGCTTGGGCAATTGCAATGCACGGTTGTTCCGAGACCCAAAAAGGTTCATCATATCTTTGCATCCTGCAGGACTTTTTGCTGTGTCAGAATCAAAACCACTCCCTCAAAAGCTGTTGGGGAAAAGCAGAACAAAACAGCTCTCAATACAGCTCTCAAGACTGCTGCTGTTTTGAAACAGAGCCTGCTATTGCCTTACCCCCAAAATTTGTATTCCCAAATGTTGCTCAAGCCAGCTTTCACCCTCAGCATGGTGGTCCCTGTTGTTTTCTCCTGAAGCAGAGCTGCCTGAAGACACTTCTGTTTTACCTCTCCCCACCTCACTCTCACCCACTTGTTTCTGTTTCCATGTTGCCTTTTGGGGAACTAGGGTGGTGGCTTTTACTCTGGATCATTTCACGAATCCATTTTACAGCATCACAGCAAGGGTAAGGCAAAATGCAATGCGGCAGAAAGGCAAAACCAGCTTTGCACAAGGAAACCTGTGCCCTCCCTGCTGCTCACAGGGAGGAAGCATTTGAGCACAGTCCAGGACCTCCCAAGAACAACCTCATCCCCGATATTAGAGCAATCTAGGTGATAGGAGTTGCCAGCAGAAAGGGGAGAAGAGGATTAAGTTCTTTTTCACATAGCCCTCAACTCCAAAGGCACAAGAGCCTCTGGGTTTTGCCAACCTCTGTGGTGGATGGGACACCTTGAAGCCACCCTTCACCCTCAAGCGCCATGCATCCCTTCTGCTTTGCCCAGAGAGAGAAAGATGGCAAATTTGGCCAAAAAGTACAATAGGTCCTGTAATGAATGGCCACCCTTGAAGCCCATGGATGATAGTACGCTGCTCTGCTTCCTCTGAAGCAAGGAAGACAGCCAACAATAGAGAAGGCACATAGATGTCGCTAAAAAAACTTTAAAGCCTTAAGAAGGGAAAAAGGAGCACGGCTGTGGGGAGCCATTTAACTCCATCTCCTCATGACTGGGGAATTCTCACTGGCAGGACACATGTCAGGCAGCCCTTGCAAAAAGTTCATTTTGCGGCTGTTGCAGTTTGCTGCAGCATTTGCAGTGATCTCAGGCAGTAATCAAATCCACTGGTAGTCCACAAATCCCATTGGAGCCAGGCCCATAAATAGTCACACTGTAGTATGCAGCTGCATACAGGGCAGGAGCAAATGTTCCAACATAACGGCTGTTGGCTCTAATCAGATTAATTGAGGAGTCGATCATATTACCACCATTTGGCTGAGTTTTATTATAGCTACCGCTTCTTAAGGTTACCACTCACTGGTGAAGGGGAGACCACAGTAGTGCCAAACTCTTGCAGGGGAGACCCAAAGCACCTTATAGTTGCAGGGGTTTCCTTGCTTTTTGGAGCTGCTTTGTAGCACTTTGCTCTGTCACTGAGATGCTCCTCCTCCATACTGATGTTCCCAGTAGTGGATAGTAAGGGATCAATCAGATTTTTACAAGTGTCTGAAAAAATAAGAGAGAGAGACCTCAGAAGACAAAGTCTAAGAGACTGCAGGAAGGTCACCATAAAAAATATACTTTGGAAGAGAGCATATCCTACATCCAGGGATACCCTTGTTAGGAATTTGTAGCTCATTTATTGCCACGGTGAAGAGGATGAACCCCACCTGGGTGGCAGCTACAGCGAGTCACAGTTTGGTGAAAGCCACACAAAGATACAGCACAGCATTTCCCAGAATAGGACTCACCACCCCACCAGACTGCAGTGCTTAATATTTATACCACCCAAAGGTTGGAAATACCCTGTTCCAGCAGGGCTGACTTCATGCTTTACAAGCATACGGAGAAGACAGTCTGATGTAGGGATCCCAAAAGAGTACAAATGTGTCTGTGTTTTGGGAGTGCACAGAGCCTTTTTAAAACAAGACAATCATCTTCCGTTATCTTTCTCCCCTCTCTTTTGTTGTCTTCACAATACCAATAGTTCCAATTCCCTGGTTTTCATCAGCAATAATCTCATTCGTTTGCTCCAATAACCACTTAGCATTGCACTGAATAATCTATGCATTGAAGTGTTGAATTACTGCTTTGTAAAACCCAGGAGCAATAACATTAGAACTTACTTCCCATACCCCTGATTTGTGACAGGTGATATGAACACAGGGGATATAAAGAGACATTCTCTGTAACAAGAGAAAAATGACCTGATGTCCTTTCCTTGCTTTTCTCACTTTAAGATTTAAATATGATAGGTGCTTTATAATAAAAGGGCCTGATTTGGGACTCTTCCCAGTTGCAATTTTCACATAACCTGTAGGAAGATAATCACCTTCCTACTCTTCTGTCCTTCTTTCTGATTTTTCTGAAATAGTCCGAAAGAGTCAGAAATATCACTGGAAGAATGCAGAAATATGGACAAGCAAGGCGAATCCTTAAGCCTCACCTTCTTAGGAAATCAGGCCAAGAAGAGTGATAAAATGAGGGATAAATTCCCCAAAGAATTCCACCATTTGGAAAAACAAAACCCCACTGCATTACTAGGCTCAACACGTTTTCTACTGTAAAAGGTTCATGCCATGTCCTTGCAGACAGGGCTGAGCCCTTTAATAATTTCAGATGACGGAAGTTTCACATCATCCTGCCACCACTTCTGATCTGACTGGGAGATGCAGTGTCTACACCAGACAGATCAGTTTTCAGGTGTGCTCCAACAACTGTCTCCTCTGTCCCATCAGCTCAGGATGGTACCTCCACACCACTTCTGAAGGCAGCTTTGGAAGCTCCATTAGCAACTGGGAGGAAGCCTCCGCCCACCTGAGACCACCAAAAGGTTAGACTCAAGCCTACAAAGCCTCTACATGCTGCCCTGACAATTCTCTATACATCATAATTTCATCAAAAGGGAAGAAACTTCAAGAACACGGGCTGGAGGTGATGTTTGAAAGCTGCTCGGGCAAGGCAGCTTGTTCCAGCGGACGTGCCTTGCCTTGGACTGGGACTCAGCAGGCAAATCTCCTTCCTCTGTCTACAGCTGCCAAGCTGGGGTTCCTCCAACAAGTCATTTGGCTGCTCTCTGCGTTGGTTTTCTCCCATTTCTTTGCTCATCTTCCAGCATCCAAGGCAGGGTTTCTCATTACTTCTTGGTGTGACACATCACATAGAGACCCCAGTTAGAGTTTGAAATCTAAAGATACCCCTTTTGCATTTGCCATACTGCAAATAGTAACATTTTTACAGCACTTTCAAAATGCTCAAAAGCTGCTGGGGAAGAAATCAGTACCTAAAAAACCAAATGTACAAATATAGAACTGAAAGCAATGCAAAATTAATACTGTGTCTCGAACATTATGCCTCCCAAGTCTTGTGACAGACTATCTGGGCGGAAAAAGCTTCATTTCCCAGACAAAGGAATATCTGAATCATTTCTCCTCTGATTAACCCGTTATCATCATACTCTGCTACTGATTATTCCCTGTACTTCACAGTCAGGAAGTACTACCATGGCAATTAAATGAGCCTTGGCTGGATTCGTAGCCATCAGGAAAAAGGAAGCATCCCACATCACACAGCTAGCTTCCAGCCCTTTTGCTATTGCAGAACTCCCTTCTCCCTGCCTCTGGCCAGGCCTGCCAGCTCATCTAGAGGGGAGAAAGCTGGGCAGACAGCCCCGCTGCTCCCAGCCAGCATTGCCCAGCCCTGGAAGCTTGCAGGATATGTGCTCTGTGAAGGCAGGTCACAGGGAACTATACCTAGGCTGGAGTATTATTTGTTACGATGTGGATCACAACTCTGTCCTTTGCCCACATGGAAGTCCACCCTGTATGAACCCCAAGGAGTAAACAGCCCACCAGCAAGGAAACTGCCTCTGGCTGTTTAAAAGACCTCTTCTGCTAGCCAAGACTGCCAGAGAGCTGTTAAAAACAGCAGGGATCTCTGGGCCACCTATTTACAGCAGGCCAGGCACCCCAAGAGCTCCACTAGCTGTTGGGCACATTTTCTTCAGCTCCAGCTAAATCACTGGACATAACCTTTAGATATGACACAGGACTGGGAGCCTTGCATGGGCACAAATTTAAGGCTGGGAGTAAAGACAACAGAGAGAAAAATCCAACTGGCAGTTGCAATGGCCATGGGAAGGTGAAAAGCTTCATCCTCCAGGAACATACAAAAGGTGGGAACAGATGCATTTTAAAAAAAAAAAAAAAAAGCATACTAGGAGTCTCTTCTGACCCTGAAACAGGGAGCTGGAAACCATACTGAATTGCGATCTTCTTAAAGTGAACTGCAAGTAATAAAATTCCCCATAGCTTTGATGTCCAGAGGGGTCGAACACTTTCTGTTTGTCTCATGACAGCCCTGGGATGGGAATTCAGGCCCCACAATGTGGGCACTGCACAGAATTGTCCTGCCCCCAGAGCTCAGAAAGGAAATGTGTGCCAGACCTCTGTTAAACTATTCCCATCAATTCAGCATCCAAGTATTTGCAGGTGATAGCACTTCAATGTCCCTGGTATGAAAATCCTGTTTGTACATATTTTCCCAGCTCTCCCTATACCTTGAACCCACTTACCAGACTGCCTGCCTGTATTTATGTCTTTTCTTTTATCCTCCTCATACCTTAGTTTCCCATTAGATTTTTTTCTCCTTAATTTGAACCCTAATCATGCAACATACAACATATAGTGTACTACACATTCTTGTGGCCCCAGAGACTTCATTAGAAGCAGACTTAGCTATCGCTTGCTCTTTAAAAACCCGTCTGTAGTAAAGGATTTTCAAAGTTAAGTGTGTTGAGACACCTTGATTTGGAGGATGTTCAGCTTAAAATCCACAAAAGGAGGCCATGGGGGGTTTTGTGTGATTTGTTTGTTTGTTTTGGGGGTGGGGGGAGTTTAAAAAGAAGTTCGTCACTTTCTGAAAACTCAAAATTGGTCTCTGAAAATCACTTTTGACTACTGAAATCCTTGGCGAATAAATAACAATTACCATCCTCATTACTGAGCAAAGGATGACAGGGAAAGCGGGTCTGCATCAGAGCACACAGAGAGGAAGAGCAACCCTCAGCCACTGAACCTGCCAACAACACTTTCCTCCTGGCAGATGTCATCTTATCCCAAGAGCTGCCACTGCCATGTTCTGCTGGACTGTTTTCTTTAGCTGTCTAATCCTGAGCTGCAGCTGCAGAAAACACATGGCTCCACTCCTCCCAGCAAGCAGACAGACCACAAGAGCAAATGTTCACACTATGCTGTGGCTTTGGGTTTCTCCTTCCCTTGGAAGGGACAGAACTGTGGGACAAAATACACTTGTGAAAATTAAGAATTGGGGAATGTCAGTTTTGAACCCGACTGTGAAGAAAGCAGATCTCCTAAATTACATGTGCCTGAAGTGGGGGCAAGGTGCTTTTCAACGTTCATCACCCTCAGATAGAAAAGGAAGTGTGCTACCCAGGATTAGCAGCATGCTTGTATTAAGTGTTAAAGCCCACAGCAGACTGAGAGACTTTATTAGAATTATTCTTTAAATACTGTTAAAATGATTAAAAGGCTGTACAAAATCCTTGTGGAAATCAAACCTTTCAGAAGGGGAGGTAAAAACTTTGCCTCCATAATGGCAACTAAAGGGAACTGTAAGTAGTAAAAAAAAAAAAAAGAAACAAAAAAAAAAGCACTGCAAAAAGAAGATAAGAAGATCAGAAGATGGCAGGGACTGCATCCACACTGGAAGCTTCCTTGGGGACATCTCTACAGTGATGCTCTAAAGGAGCATAAGCCCCATCTAATTTTAAGAGAGACTGAGAGTCTCAATTGATTTCAGATCAGCAAAAGCACAAATGGGAGAGAGATACTCCCAACTCCAAAAGCAGTGAGCACAAAAATGATATTCCAGCCTCAAACCTCACAGGCTGGTAACTATGACATTATCAAATGTACAGCAGCCCCCCTCTCCAACCTATCCTGTACAAGCTGTGCTAAACTGACATTCAACTCAGGAAGAGGGAGAAGGGAGGCACTGGCAGGAGGTTGCTAACATTACACCACTTCCCACCCCATGGCAGACACATCCAACAAGGTGAAGTTTCCACCCATAGCTACAGACAGATTTCCAAATGTCTTGATTCTAATATCCCTCAATTACCTCAATACGATTTTATCATGATAACAAACTCATACCCTCATTGCAGGAAATGGCATTCAAACTAGGGAGATTGTATAGTGACTATGTAAAAAGATACAAATGCTAAGTATCCAAAAGCTTGTCATCTAATTCTAAGCAATCTCCTTTGCCCCTGTCAATTCACTTAAGCACAGTAAAGAAAGAATTAATAATACATCTTAGTCACTATCTGTACGTAATACTCACAAGGGCAAATCAAAACACACAAATACATATGAAATGATTTCACAACAGTTTCTGAAGGGTAAGCACTGACTTGTGTTTGCTGCAGCGCATACAGTTTCATGCTATTGCTAGTTAAAACTATTTACACATTCATATAAGTTGTTTATTTTAGACATCTACCAGGAAACAAAACCAACTCCATGTGCCCCACAGGGCATCAGCCACCAAACACATCACTGATAAAGAGGAGCCAAAATGAAACATTCGCCAGTACCTGCCAGGCAGAAATGCTCCACAGCAACAGACGCTTGGAGACAACATGGCTATGTGGATCCCACATCCCATTCTACTCCTGAGGAGGCTAACACTACAAGGCATTTGATATCACAGAGGTGAAGAAAGGTCCTTTGTGAGGAAGCCAACTTTATTATCACACCAGTTGCAAAACACTACTGGAGTTCTTCTCTCTTGGAACAGCACGGGTGCCACAGACTATTGCTGAAATAGCAGGTAAATACCAGAAACTAGCATTTCATTTCTACATGAGAGATGAAAAGCATGTCTGAATTTTGTAAAAACCACTAAATACCTTCATGGACAATGTTGTTGTGTGACTACAGAAAAAAAAATACTACAAAATACAAATTTAAATTTCTAAATCACTCCCATTTTGTTTGGCAAAAGTCTTCACCCAATCTATTCACTTTACAAAAGTTTTTCAAAGTATTTGCTTAAAACTAATGATAAACTTGTTACTGCAAAAGTTTTCTGCCAGCCTCACATTCTGAGAATTAGACAAACCAGGCAGGAAATAAAAATACTATGTGGTCTATTTGTTAATCAAGACTGTCCAGATTTTAAGTTGTGAATAGTTACACATCTACTCATCTTTGAGAGGCCCAGAAACTAAAATTCACTGCCAGAAAGAATGGGTAAAAAATTTCAAATGTGACCATTGCCAAACAAAAAGGGTGGCAAAACTAATTTAAAGAAGTCCTGAGGTTGGACCTTGTGTCAGGTGAATCTTGTGTGGCAGCGTCACCTTTCCGGATCTGATCTCCCACCTATTTCAGAGCCCCCCAAACTGCAGATGCGAAGACTTCTTCCACTGTACTTACCACTGTCATTTAAAGTATCCTTGCTACAAACATTGATCCAAATCAGCTTTGGCACTTAGGGTCCAGCTGCACTTGCTGTTCCCACTTCTATGATCCAATATTTCTCAAAAAGAAAGGTAGGAATAACCTTATAAGCAAAAAGGGTTAAAAGTCACTGCCTGCACGTACACACACAGCAGCCAACTGTTGCAGTTCTATCAGCTTAACAGAGTTGGCTTGGGAGAGATGAGTTTGGGACAAAAGTATTTAATAAAAATAACAGGCATTTCTGAACTACCTTTGAGGGTAACAGTCTTCATAAAGTATGTCATCAGCCTCTCTCTGGCAGCTCTGAGGCATCTCATGTTGCAAAGCAACTGACTTTGACAGAAGTTTAACGAGCAGGAGAAAAACCCTCAGGGCTGGCTATTCAAGCAGAAGTGGCTGAAATTGAAGCCTTGCTCATATCACACCCTAAGTGGACCTCCAAAGTCCTGATTACACGCATCTTACACGAAGTAGCGACTTTAAATATAATAGTAAAAGAGCTGCAGGTGGAGGCAGAGGCAGTTTCCACCGGCTGCCAAACACCGGGCACACAAAGCTTTCAGAGGGTGTTAAAGGTGCCCAGTCAGTCCCTACAGCCAGAGAGTCCCTCCCAGGGGGTCCTTCAGCCCTTGTGCTCTGACATAGCGAACACTCCAGGATTTCCAGGTCTGGGGATCCAGCAGCACCTTCTGTGAGAGTCACTGCATATCTCCTGCTAACAACCTCTGATCTCATAGGTCACACAAGAAGCGAAATTACATTCTTGAGCATCATCGTGTCACTTGCCTCCCTACAGCTAAATAAGGGGCACAGAAGCAGTGGGCTATTTAAAGAAAGCCAGCATAGCTACCTCTTAGATCCTGGAGGAGAGACATTATATGCATGTGCACCACTGTTCCCCGAAAACAGGCTTTCCTCCACGAGCTGCTTCAATGGGAGGATTTTGCAGTGCTTTACTGAGGTTTGTGTTCATACATAGAGGGAACACAAAGGTGTTATGAGCACAACACAACAGGCCAAGCTCCATCACAGCTAGTTTTAAACAGCTGGGCCAGGTTTATCCAGTGTATCACTGGCAGTGGTGAGACCTTCCTGCCTCCTGCAAGAAGCACCCAGCAGCTCACTGTATGTCTTGGCCCATTAGACCGCAGCACAACCAGTTCCTCAGTCTCCCCCCTCCCACTAAAAGCATTAAGGGACCCACATCACTTTTCTAAAAGGAGGGTCTTCTACCCCTGGCTGGCTAGAGCAGTGCGAGGACACCCTGCCTGGCCCTGCCTGCAGCCTCCTGTGCCTGCTGGTTGGAAGACACCTCTCCAGCTGTGGGCTGGGCACTGGGAATGGAAATTCTGCTGGCATAAGAGGACATAGTGCCATCAGAAAGCACCTGTTAATGCTATGGAAGAACACAAGTCCATAGACCACATCAAGCTGAGCACCATGATGACTGGGAGGCTGGAACAAAGGTGTAGTGTTGACTACAGAGGGCTGCTACAGCTTGGGGTGCCATGGGGAACAACCTGCTACCAGATACTCAAAACCCCAGACCTCCAATGCAAAATGTCAGCTCTGTCTTCCGAGTCAGTTCTTTTCATACAGCTACTTTTATAAGTAACAATAAACACATTAAGAAGGTACACAGGATGCTGAGAAACACTCTCACAGTGATTCATGAGAAAGCAGGAGCTCATCAAATGCTTTACGCTCATTTGTGTCCACTCAGATAACCATAGCACTGATTAGATTCAAGATATTGATGTGGATCTCAGGGCCTAATAAGCCTTGACAATGCTTCTTAGACTCTTTAAACAGTTCTGTGAGACATGTACAATGCAATTGATTATATAATAGTGTAGTTACAGCCCTCTTTCCCCAAAGAATATCATCTTCATGGCTATGATTCAAAACACACAATTGTTATCCAAAACGTACATAGGTTCCACAAATCCAAAGTATTTTCTGCTAGACATGGAAATAGCTGAAAAATTTTACTCCCTACAGCTTCCTTCTTGCTGGGCTGTCTCAAGGTTTGCATATGACTGAGCTACACTTGATTTCTAACACAACAGCAAGACTCATGCATCCAATTATAAAACAAGGTGTTCTGGTGTATCCAACATGTTCTGGAGTGTCTGAGCATTTAGCAATATTTAAGCAAACGCAGACTGCATGCTTGGCAGAGGCAGGATTTCAAGGACAAGGGCAGAAAATGTACGAGAGATGCTCACATCTCCAAGCTTTGGATCTCAAAAGCTATCCATACCTCCCATCATTTAGAAGAAGTCTCACTGATGGCCGAAGAGAAAAAGAGGTCTAGATTGTGACAGCACCAGATTTCCTAAAAACAGATATGATCTTTGAGTTTTGAGAGATTTCAAGCCGAGACCATGCCTAACAGAAATCAGCAAAACATAACCCATATCATGTTAAGCCTGGTGATTTATCCCACCAGCCAGTTTAGCCTTTAGATCCTGGGCTGACTCAAGATCTTCTGGAGCACTTTATACCAAAAATGAGAGGGAGGAAAAAAGTAAAAGAAAAGAGGTTGATGCCGCATATGTCACATTGAAACTTTCCAGACAATGCAGGTATGTTGGGACTCTCTGCCATATACTTAGCTATCCTTTAACGCCCTTTTCAAGTCTGAAGTCACTCCATCTCCTAGTAGATTAAAATGGGATTTGAGAAAGACACAGTTCATTAAATGGGCAGTAATTTAACTCCTCTATTGCATGCTCCAGGGAAAATAGAGGAAGGGAAAAGCAGCACATCTCTGCATTTCACGCACAGGCTGCGGGGCCCTGAAGCAGCAGGAATCCCAAATGCCCAAAGCAGCACCAAGTGGATTTTATCCTATGTAGTGTGAGAGAACATGCCAAGATTGACATCTTCTGCAGTGCCTAATCTTTACATTTAAAATTACACAGTACCCCTCCAGGTCCCTCAGCTAGTGCTTTCCTTGGTAGAGAGTCCTGCCTGATGGGATTTGATACACACACTCTGCCTCAGCCCCAGCCCTTGCCAAAGGCGCTAGGCAACAGGAGAAAGGCACAGGCCTGCTCATGCATATTTTGCTTACATTTATCCATATTTCAGAGCCTGATTGCTAAGTGATCTATAAACTGATGTTCGTGCAGAGGAAACTGAGGTGCCAAAAAAAAATGTTAAAAAGCTTTACAGAAGAGTGGAAAGCAAACTGCAAAGAGCACTTGGGTGACACTTTCTTCATCAGGGAATGACAGCATTGTGAAGGTGAGCTGCCCGAACGCGAGGTGAAGGCAGCCCCCGAGTCATCCAGTGAGAGCTGAGAAGCAGGCACACCTTCAGGATACTGCTCCCTGCCTCGTCAGCCCTCCTGGGCTGAGGCAGGGGGGTGATGGAGATGCTCACAGGCTCTCCAAGGAATGCCTTGTATGTCTCACTGCCAGTTGCTGGGGGATGCTGACATCGTCTGGGACAGAATTAGAAAACCTTGAGCAGGAGGGCAATGCGGCACAAGTGCTAAGTCAGCCATAGGCTATATGCGGCACACCAGTTGGTGCCTTCTTTCCCCCTTCTTCAGATACTCATTCTTCTGCCTGCTCCTTCAGCATGGTTTGACTTCAGCTTACACTGCCCTGTGACTGCTGTGTGTCCCTGGCTGCATTCAGGCTATCAATGCCTTATGCAGCACTTGAAAGAGCCAAGAAGTAAATCCTCCCTCCAAAACACACCCATCTCCTCCCTTGAGCCAACAGAGCCCTTCATTTGTGCACGTAATCCAACCTTTCTGCCTTTATATAACCCTGTCTCCAGCTTTCATCCATCATTGCCCTATTTCCCAGCACCTGCAAATCCCATGGTGGCAGCCCTGACTGTCTGCTGGTGACATTCCTGCACAGTCACCCCCAGATCTCCCCCCGTGCTGTGCCCTGCTCCCAGACCACCTTCCCAAGCATGGGGTACCCTCGTTGAACCCCTGAAACATACTGACCTCGCCATTGATTGGGCTTGACTCTCTTCTGCACAAACTTCCACAGCTTACCAGCATGTCCTGCAGCTGCAAGCATCTTGGGTAGCAAAGGGCTTTGCTTTTCTGTGTTGAAAGTGCCTTGCACGTTGTAAGCACTGACAAAGCCAAATCATTAGTAGATTAGTTAGGCATCCTGTTGCACATAGACAGCATCACAGCCTGAAGCTGAGATCCTGAGAGTTTGCTGGCAGCAGATCCCTGCCTTATTACTTTAAGCCCATGGTGAAACATGCGAGAATCAAACCAGACAAGCAGTCCAGCCAAGGCAGTAATCTCTCTTTTATGGCCAAATCCACACAGTGAAGAGAGAACATAAGGATCTCTGCAGCATCTTGGGGCGCAAAAATGCACCCAGTCTCTATTAGTTCAAGAGGTGCTTAAGCACAGTGAAATGGATTATATATTCCTTCCAAATTTGTTATGAATTATAGCAACTCTGATATTCTTGATAACTGCCTAAATGCCCAGTTCCTCCCTGCACCTCATTAGGTTCTTGGCCTCAAACAGTCCCCAGGCAACAAGTTCCACAATCTAACTGCTGTTGGAAAAAAACATCATTCCCACATATTAGTTTTGAATTTCACTGAATCTCCCTTGTTTGTGTTCAAAAGCCTTCTCCATGAACTTTCCTATTCTTCTTGTAACTTTGCATAATGGGATCGCTTCCCACTTATGGGTGAATAAAGTGGGTGGTTGTACCAGGGCACACCTCCAAACTATTGCAATCTTTCTCAAAGCTCATTGTTTGCCAAATGGTACATGTACACTTGCAATTTTTCCTGCTGACATCGCAGCCACTCCACCTTCAGAAGAGGAACACAGCAAATATTTAACAGCAACAGGTGTCAGATAGGAGTTGATCACAGGAAAGAGAGAACACGTCAGACAGCTGAAATGATAGAAGATAAGTGTGCATGGGACAGGAGAAAGGCTCCAAGAACAGATTGGAATAGGCTGACTGTCCTTAGGTGTTTGTAAACACTGTCTATATTCTCAGTGTTACACACCCTGCTGGAAAGCAAACTCCCACCAGAGCCTTCTGAGTGACCAACAACGCTTCCCCTAACTCTTGTTCTCATGTCCTGTGATGAACTCGCTGATGATTTCACAAAACAAAGCAAGGAAACCACATGTGAAGCAGGCCTTCAAATAGAGACACACTAAACTCGCAGTGGCCCTTTCGGTCATAGAGTAGTAGCACGTAAGTTAGCATGATCTTGCCCAAAAAGGATCTCTTCCTCTACGGCCTCCTAAACCAGCCATCTGGTTGCCCTGGCTATCTTGAGCAGAGTAAAGCACCCAGAAGGAAACCACTGGCCTAAGCTCTTCTGAGCAAACTTACCCTGGAAGAAGCATGGTTTACCTTCTGACCCCTGCACAACACTGCAGATAGATATACTGTGACTAGTAGAAATGTCTCTTGGGCAGTCATAGCATGTGTGGCTTGGTGGACATATCAAAAGTGTAAAAGGAAAACAAAGTTCTATGTGGACAACGAAAAACCAAGCACCTTGTTTTTAAGTTACTGGCAAAATGGGAAGTTAATTGCATTTTTAGGCATTTTAGACAGCAAAAGGCTAAAGTCTTAAAGAGCATTCATTGTGAAACAGAGCAGAAGCAGCAGCACTCACCCTTTCACCCAACAGCTCTGTGGCTTACATGCTCACCTGAAATACAGGAGATCTAGTCTCCTACTTCACTGCATGGATTTAAACCATCGCCTCCCTCCTCCTGGAGGGAAACCTCAAGACAGAGCCAGTGCTGGAATCAATGCCACCTGTGTGTGACTTTAGCCTGAAAAAAGGAACATGTTCCACTTCAGAACTGTCAGAATGAATCACATCAATGCTCTGGATGGAAAACACGCTTCTCTCATATTAATTCAACTAAATGCAGCCCAAATGCATAAAAGTTTGGAGTTGGCCAGAACCATGTCCTCATCAGTTGAACCACTTGTAAAAACCAGGCAAGCCCCAAGCAAGCTTATCCTTGTTTCAGCAAGGATTTTCTGTGGCCTTATGAAATCTGAAGCTCCGTCGCCGTTCATTATGCCTCTCTCAACATGGATTTTCCTGCAGGAGAGAAGCATTCATGCATGCCCCGGGAGCTGTGCATCCAATGAGGCAGATGCCAGTGATAATTCACATCCCCAGCTGCTGCTGCTTTGCCTTAGAAGTGGATCTCAGCAAGTCGCAGCAAGTGTGAGGGAGAGACTGGGAGTTTGCTCTTGTATTCCTGCTTTCACGAAGCTGCTGCTAAACGCAGAAGAGGAGTCTTCCTGCTGCAGCCCCTGGAACCAGCTCTGTAGCCCAGGGCAAGATGGTACAACACCACCAGAGACCTGTGAACAGCAGCTCCCATGCAAAAGCACAGGGACACCTCTCCTCTGCATCACCTGGGACAGCTTTGCTTCCTAGGAACAGACTTGACACACTCCCAGAAATGTCTTGAGAGACATTGAAGCTTGCCAGGCAGATAAACCCATGGTGTCCTGTTCCAAGCCCTTAAAATTGACTGGATCCAAATCCTTAACCCAGCAACTGAAATAAGGACCTGCCATCCTTCTCCTCCTTTGCATCTGTTTATCTTCTCACCTGATCAATAGACAATTATTTTGTGGCACCTCCTCACAAAACCTCCTTTTCTGGCAGCGTGAAGCATGTCCAGGAACATCTGCACTCTTAGGCCACACTGTGCAGAGCCAGCACTAAGTTCATGCTTCATTTTTGAAAGCCTGTCTTCCTTTTAAAATATATTTGATGGTGGCTTTCTGGCTTATTTCATTGCAAACCCTCAGGTGACCTTAGAAATTATTAGATCATCACTGGCTCTTTCTTGCAAGTACTTAAAATTCTCATAGGTGTAGAGATGCATAAAAGGTATTTTAGACTATTTCCACCCAAATTATACTTCCAGGATCCATTTCTGCTCGTGGATTTTGCTAAAATTTGGTTTGTGCAATGTAAAACATCAGCATCACTGGAGATGCCCTCATCAGGCCCTTTGGGGATGACAGCCCACAGGCTCCTGCTGACCTGCAGTGGTGCAGGAGAGGCCACACCATCGCGTTCCCATGCAGACCAGCAGAGCAGGGATCCTTCCATCAAGCACCTTGAATGCAGCCAGCAGAGCTTATAAATCACAGGCTCTTTGTCCCAAAGCATTCACAAAACTAAAGGCAGAAAAAAGGAAATAAAATCTCTCTTCGTCTGTGTTCTCTAAAGCAGAGACTGAGCCAAGGCTTCAAATTGTATGCATCAGTACAGGTCTATTGATTCAAAAGAGATGACTCAACTTCCAAAAAGTCTCTTGCTCAAGGTCATGGGCTGTAGCAAAGAAGAGTTCTGAGCACAGGTTTTCTTACATGAAAATACACCTTTACCGACTCTCCATCGCTTTTTCTGCTGTGAATTTTTGGAGGTTTACCTTCCTTAAAACTCATTAATCTAAAATGAAAGTGCTTGGATACCCTGCCAGACTTTGGATACCAGTGTCTGTCCAGGCCTTCATGCTCTAAAATTTCTAATTACAAAACATTCCACAGTATAGTTCATGAGACAGAAATAAGGGCCTCCTCAAAAGCCTTGCACTTAGTAGCATAGAATTTCAGGAGTCTGGAGAGTAAATGGGAGAGAGGTTTCTGGACAAGGGAAGAACAATCACAGGTTCTGGATTTTTCTGCAGAAAATCTCAATTATATGGACCCAGGGGAACCATCAAGTTTGAAAGAGTTAGAAGCTGTTTTGTTGTGCTGGAAAAAGTCTACTGAAAACAGAAAAGCCACCTTCTTGTCAAAGTTGTGTTTCCTGGAGAGCATGGGGAGCAGGGAGGTCGTTCAGGAGACTGAGGGGTGGAAAGAAAAAGAGACACAGGATGGGCAGGCAAACAAGATGAAAACAGAAGTGCCTCTTTTGCCTGATAACTAATTTCCCATCATAAATACATTACAAAAGGAAGATTTTGTGTGGGAAAACATAACATGCAATTGATCTCCGTCCTGTCTGGGCACAGCTTATCCCTATGAAGGGAAAAAGATCAAAGTAAAGATTAAAGGAAGTAATTTTCAACTTTAAACGTGGTCTTAACATGATAGAAAAGAAGAGTAAGAACAGCTGAAAGACACTCAGGGTCTGGGAGAGACGCCTTGGCTGAAGGTGCTGCAGTGTTTTCCATGTTTGTCTGCTTTATTTTTAAACACTCAGAGCCTTTGCTTGATCAACACTTCCTTGTAAAAGAAGGAAGCAGAGGAGGAGTGAGGGGCTGTGGGGAGACAGGCAAATGAGCTTGGAAATTGATGATCTTCCCAGCCATGAAAGTAAAAATTCCTAATTGAAACCAAATCCTCCTGGAGAGCTACACAGGCATGGGGGAAAAGGGGAGGGAAGGAAAGAAAGAAGATTTATTACTTAAGCAGAACTGAACTTCTGATGAGAAAAAGGACTGTTCAATCCATACTCGAATGTCAACAGCAGATCTGACACTGAGTTTGTCATATTTCCCTCTCCTTTGCACGCATTAAAAAAAAATACAGGGGAAGCGTTTGGGGTTTCTAAAGAGGCAAAAAAAGCCACCAAAGTCCCTTGATCTCATGAAGCCCTGAACTCTTATATTCCATTTATAGCTCGAGCTGGAATGACATCCCCCTTGATTAGCAAGCTGTCCAATCCAGCTGCATGTGTCAGGACTGTACAAGGCACTAAGTGAAATATATATATGCCCTTATAGAGTTTAGCACATTGGGTCCACCTCCAGGACACAGGCTGTAGCTCATTCTGACCACTGCTCCTCTCCCAGGAATCACTTTTAAGGGTTTGGGGTTTTGGGGTTTTCTTAAAGTTTTTTTGGGGGGCCACCTTTACTTTCAAGTTTAAGCAACACAAAATGGCACCAAAGAAAGATGTAAAGAAACCAGCGGCAGCCGCAGCACCAGCACCCGCACCAGCACCAGCACCCGCACCAGCTAAACCCAAAGAACCTGCAATCGATCTCAAGAGCATCAAGGTAAATGGATAAACGTGTGCTGATTTGGACCCAAGGCACTCCCAAAGGGGAAAGTTAGCAGAGTCCTGCCTGAGATCTGCAGTGAAGCGTTGCGCGTGCTTGGTTCCAGTTTGGGGACTGCAGTGAAATGAATGAGTAACCTCAGTCAATGGATTTGTTCTGCCTGAGCTTTTGATTGTTTTAGTATCTGGAGGGGTGTAAGGCATGGCGCATGATTTAACACAAGAGTGAAGCCTAGTGATTTCAGTAGTATTTTGGAGTGTGACCCTCAGAACTTTTTACCAAATTAGTATTAGTGTGACCTGTTTCTTAAAGCTAAATTTAAAAGAAAAAAACCCAATCAAACACACTCCCCCACCCCCAAACTGCTAAAGTAGGTGCATGGAAAAGTAGGTGCATGAGGACAGGAAAGGGTTACCGAAACTTGAAATGCAATGTTTTCCCATAGCACTGTAACTAAAACCAAACTTTATTTTGCAGTTTCCCCTCAAATTCCTTTCCAAATTTTTGCAACCACCTGATGACCCCTTTGGTCATGTGCTTTGAGATCAGCATGGCTTATCTTTTAAAGCAGAAACAAACCAGAACAGATTAGGGAAAAAAAAAAAAAGAGGGATTTGGCAGTTTCATCTATTTTCTTTTCATTTGTATTGTACAAAAAACATTGATAGAAACCATGAGCTGGAAAGCCATGGATGGAAGCATTTCAAGCAATTTCTTCTCATCTTTATATATTTGCTCAGAATTTGCAATTCGCTGCAAATTGAAAGCAACAGAGGAAGAGTTTTTTGGAGGTTTCCTTCTGACTGCACTTTCATTCAATCTCATATTGTCTTTAGACTCTGCATGCCAACATCACTGATTGTTGCCTTGACTCTTCAGAGAAAACTCCTCCATGTTGAGAAATTATTTGCTTAGGAAAGAGGAGAGGGAGGTTAAGCAGTTAAAGGGATGAAAAGACAGACCAGTTTCTCCGGGTAGGACTATAAATAGTTATTCTCCACCTACCTGACAAGCTGATTGGTCCCAGGACCAATTTGCTAAATTCTGCGGAAGGAATTGTGCCTATTATGGAGAAAAGAAGGAGCACAAAGTCTCCTAATAGGACCTCCTCATTTTCATCTCATGATGAATTCTGTTTCAGGTATCTTAATACATATAGTCCCAAGATCATGACCCATTTAGTGAAATTTTTTGAAGTTTATTTGAATTTTCACAGTCAGTAGTCAGTATTTTTCTGAAACAGTATGTGGCTTCTCATAAGATTGAAGCTGAATCCACCAACAAAGAAAGAGCAAGAAGGGAAAAAAAAAAAGACATTTTGAAATACTTTGAGCATCATGGTGAAGGCTGCACAAAAATCCCAGTGGTTTTGAGAATGCTGTCTGAAAATTAGACTAGACCTCACATTTCACTCATCTCCAGAGATGAAGGGGAATGCCAGCTAGATTTCCTACTAAATAATTTAGTATGATTTGATAGCTTTCTATGTCCAGTTCATTAGGAGAAAATAGAATTTTCAGCTCCAGTGATCCTAGCTAATATATGTTTACATAAATAGACTTAACAGTGTATTACCAACTAAAAAATGGCAGGCTGTACTTGAGACATCTCTGCAGTTCACTCCTTTACTTGGACAGCTCTCTATAATGGCAGGAAATATATACTGGTAGCACAGAAAGGACACTCCAGGTTTTGTCATATTCAGACTGATAAAAGAAGATAGTCTCCCTAAATTCTCCTTATTCTGAAAGATAATTTCAGACAAAATATTTTCCTCTTTTAGGGGTGGGGAGGGGGAACCTGAGCTAGTAAGACAAAACTATTAACACTAACGGCAGCATATAAGCGTTACTATTCCCATTTGCAAATAAGTGAAAATATGAGCTGTGTGATGGAGGTTACAGGACTACCCTGCAACGCGGTGAGTGGCACAACCCCCTGCCCTGCATGCTTATCACTAGCATATATCTTTCTACAAGTATCTCCTCTACTCTCCATCATGCCCTTATCAGACAAGGAGCAGGGTGCCTCAGAGGTACTGCAAGGGTGGATGGAGCACCCCCCTGCAGTGGGGCAATCTCCTCAACCACAGGGCGGGGGCCGCAAGGTGATACAGCTACCCAGGAGGATGACACGTGTCCCCACCTATCCCTGACCTTCCCCTCTCACCTGAGACCCCACATTGGTCAAAGGCTGCCCAGGCAATCTGTGGTACCTCCAGTGCTGGGCTCTTCGAGAAGGCACCAGCAACAACCACGATGTCTTTCATCCTGCCTTGAAGCAGAGGCACGGACTGGACAACCTCCCAAGGTCCCAACCAGCCACCCCTGGTTATGCTTTTTCATCCTTTGAGAGCTCAGGCAGTGAAGGGAAGCAAAGTTTTCTAAGTGATTTGCCTGGTAGATGTGGCAGAGTCAGGTATCAAAATTTTCTGAGTCTTAGCCCAGTCCCTTAATTAGCATTAATCAATCCTGAATCCTTCCATTCAGCTACCAAAGTCTCATCTTGGGAAAAGGCACAGCACCATTTCCAGCAAAACTCTGGAGCCAGGAGTAGTTAAAACAGTTTTGGGGAGCCACACAGCAGGCAAACACACAGAAAGGCTTTCTTAACTTTTATAAAGAGACGTCCAAGCCCCTGCTAACTGTTACAGCTGGAGTGGGGAAGGGTAGAGCTGACTAATAAGGGTTTATAGCAGCCAAATAAGCACATTTGGCAGTGCACTTCATTTTATATTGGCATCAGAGATCGTACTTTCCAAAACAAACAAGAAGGTGGTTTACCAGCATTGGTAGTGATTCTTTTGGTGGTATCCCTCCTCTCGGATGCCCTGCTTGGCCCATCTTCAGGTAATCTGGTTTTCTGAGCCTTTTGAGGTACATGCTTTGAAAGTTAGGCTTTTTTTTTTTTTTCCCTTAAGAGGTCTCAAGTTGGGCTCTTGCAGACACAGGCACCCCAAAAATGCCTGTCACCATCAGAAATTCTGACAGGCTTTTCACCTTCTTCTGTTCTTTTTTCCCCACTTTAACCCAATTAAAGTGAGTATTTGGTGAATTGCTAGTACTAATAGCAGCTGGTATGGGATTTTCTATTTTTGAGCACCACCTATTGACTACAAAACTGAGTAACAGGAATACCTAATTGCAAAGGACTCAAATCTCTAAGCTCAGCCCTTTCTCAGCTGACCTTAGGTGACAGTACAAAACCACAGGAAGAGAGCCAAGGCAGGGAGGAAGAACTTGTTTTCAAATAGAAATGTAAAGACTCTTTTGCCCTTACTCAGGAAACAACATAAAACTCAATCTGCTTTGCATAAGCCTTTCCAGACCAAATTTATATTTCCAGTTTTCCATATCATTAGCATGGCCTGGATTTGAACAATAGGTACAAAGGCTAAAGATTATATCATAACTGAGAAGAGAAGAAAAGGGTGATAGATGCACCTGAGAGTTAGCACCAGGAACCAACCATTATTAAAAACAAAATGGCCATATGGGTCATTTTCTCTAAGAAACCACCTAGAATTCTGTAGTTAAAACTGTGGCCAAGGACACTCCCAAAAAATAGCTTATCTGTTTTGTCAGCTTCCTTATCCTAAATAAACCTGAGTGGGACGAAACATTGAGCTGATGAACAGCACTACTACTGTAGGTCTATATCTGCAATAACTGGGATGAGACATTAATGATGAGGATGTCTCATGCTAGGTTTTGCAACAGAGGCAGTGGGGAAATAATGGATAAACTTCATATTGGCCAAATCGGATTAACTCGATCCCTACCATCAACAGGAAAAGTGTGGGGTTTCTTACTGGAAGTCTAAGGGCCCAGCCCTTCCCAGCACACACAAGCAGTCCTTGGACCGAGCCCAGGCCCACAGCATTAACTGCAATGTTTAGGGATCTGGATGCTGGAGATGCTGAGTGCAGTGCTTCATAGGCTTCTGCTCTGCAGATGGTGTTCTGAACGTGTAGCACCCTGATCCAGTGTCACACCAGGCCCTTTGCTTCGAGGATACACCTGAGTATCGTTTCTTGAGCAGAGACAGAGACTGGGTTCTTGCAAGTATCCATGGTGTACATGATGTTGATTTGGCACACAAGGCTTCCCACGCTGGTGTTTTCAAGACTGAAATCCCAGGACACCAATTGTGCCATGCTTAACTGCAGATAAGCTACCTACACCTATAGAGGAAAAATAATTAAAAGCTATCAACTAGTAAAGACTTGCTAAGGTCTTGTGTAACTGTGTGATGCATGATGAAGCCTGCTGCATGGAAGCAAACCTACGTGATCATTTGTTTTTAAATACAGAGCTCTTAACACAGCAAAAAGTGTTTCTCCAAGTGTCCTTAATTGTTATTACATTCACTACTCAAGTAAGTCATCTCTGAACAGACATTGCATTGAATACAACCAGAGAGAGAGAAACTCACTAAAATGCACTGACAGAAAGCTTCTGGGCTGGAGGGCAAACAGGACTGCAGATGTCAGCTGAAGCACTCAAAGAGCTATGACACTGCAGACAAACTCCATGTGAAGCTGTAGAGCAAGAAGTGGAATGTTAACAGCAGCTTTGCTCATAGTGCTAAGGGCTTTCTCAGGAACTGGCTGGTTGTTGCATGAAATTTTTGGTGTAAACCTTCAGATTATGGCTGATCCAGCTCAGCGACGACTCCAGAAAGATATCCTAGGACTGATAAACCCATTGGACAAGGTCACCAGTCCCAAGTACTCTTTCAGGTAGGAAGCGGGCAAGCGCAAATATGACTTAGCCTTAAGAGATGTCAAGGTGCCTATCTGGCACCATCCAGACCAGCTTCCTGCTACCGCTTTGACTGCTGAGATAAAGCACTGTGTGGGATCTACCCCAGAGCAGAGCTGCCCCAGCCAAATGCCTTGCCCCTGGGAATCCTGCCACTGATGCCAAACCCACATTGGTGGCAGTTGCTAAATCACTGCACAGGCAAGGCACAGCATAAAGGTATCCCACAACAGGTAACTTGGACATCAGACCAGCGACACACCAAGGCACCCCTTTGGGACACTACTGAATACCAGAAGAAGAAGCAAGCAGACAAGCCACCACTTAATATTCTTTACAAAGTTTTCAGAAGAACTTCGCCTTCTTATCTTCCTAAAGTGCTGCTAAGAAACGAGTTCCTCAAAAGTAGGGACTGTCCATGTATATTAGTAGACACTTTTTCTTATGTCTGCTAACCTGAAAAACTATTTGGAAAATAATGATTTTTTAAAAGATCCATTCTTAGTAATTCACAGCTTTAGCAGCATTTTAAAAAAGATACCTATAGCCTTTGGAGGGTCTGGAGAGTGACAAACTTTGGTAGAAACAGTTGAATTTAAAGCAAATTACACAGAGAGTAACATTTCAAGAGCTCACAGTAATTTCAAGTGTTAACAGTGATTGTGTGGCATAACCTTTCTCCTATCAACTAACAAATCAAAACAACCCCACAATATTTCTGAAATACTCTATTAAACCTGCTTAGAGCACAGAGAGATTGTAACAGACAGTAAAAAGATATTTGAGTTTATCTTACGTAAGGCAAGAAGAGGGTGACTAATTTAGCCAATGACAAGTGAAGAAAGAAGTCGTCTGTAAGAAGATATGAAACAACCAAGCTGGAAATTTGCTCCCACTTCACTGACGCTTTATTACGTCTTATACCCACTGGCAAAAAGAACTTTCAACTGCCTGGTTTACAGCATAGCACTTCAATGTCAAGTAGCAATCATTTAAATAATGTTAATACTGTAACACGGCCGCTGGGAGGCATGTTAAAACAACAAATCCTTCCCAGAGCCGGGCTCCAGAGCCTCACATTTCCTCGCACATCCCCTCAATTATACACATTCACGCAAAACTAAATGCAATTAGAAAAGGGACACTTTTACAAATGAGCACAACAGAATGCACTCCCCCTCCCCCATGAAACTAGTGAAATCTGTTCAAAATAGTAGGATCAACAGTGCAGTAGAGCACATTTCACTCCCAGACATTTCAGAAGGGCACATTAATTAATCAGCGAGGCTCATCCAAAAGTATTTGCACAGCTGTAAAGCAACTGTGAAGCTACCAGTTTTAAAAGTAAACAAACCGGAAAGTTACACAGAATTCTTAGAAAAAATTCAAACTCATCTGCAATCTGAGTTCATTAAACTCAAAGAGATTTGAAACTATTCTTCCAAACCTCATGGTACAACACACAATTTTCTCTCCTATATTAATGGTGGTCATTTTTATGCTTTCTTCAATTGTATTTCCAGGCAGCTTTGCTCTCAAAACAGAGGTCTCTTTCTCTAGAGCTCATCTGCTCCTAATATTTCTCCACCTCATAAAAGCTATGAGGCTAAATCAATCAGGTTGTTGATTCTTACTTAAATAAGAAGTAGGCTTTCTAAAATCTGTGGCATTGATCGCACAAGCTATCGAACCGGGATGAGGGATGGGAGAATGACAGCCCGCTTTTCAGAGGTGTTTGAGAGCTGTGTAATCCTGCACTCAGTGATGTCTACTAGAAAATATGTGCAGCTATATTAATCAAAGAGCAGGCATTTATGGTGAGCGGATATCATATGAACTGCTGTAAGCACAATCCTAGCTTATCTCCACACAAAAATTAAAAAAATGCCTCTAGTCCTAAATAGAAGGCTAAATATACAATGAGTATCCTAGGGGACTCTCAAATTTTCTTCTCTCTGATTTTCCAAGACATCTGATATGTTCTGAGTCTCTTCTACAGAGATAGTACCTTGAAATATCTGGTGACTGTCTACTAAAATCCTAAAGTGATTCCCTTCTCTGTAATCCACCCAAAGGGTAACAGGCAGATGGAGCAGCTGAATGCTTTAACTCCCCAGCAGCATCTTTTCCCAGGGCTTTTAACCCTGTCCAAACATTTACACCTATACAGTGAGCACAAAGTGACTGTCACTCTGCACAGCTGTACTCAGTCCCAGTGCCCACCAGCCTAAATAGGTGAGCACTGCACCACACTGCAAAGGTCAGGGCCCTAAAGCCCATGAACTAGTCATTTGTTGGGAAATTAAACATTTTGGTAATAATTTGGAAATAAAGATTTGTGTGGATTGCGTCTTCTGCTTAGCTGGTGATAGAGTTGCATACAAACCTATCTACCCCACTCTATGTAACTGAGACGTTGTCAAGATGCCTCTATCTAGCAACAAGATGACTAGAAGGTATTCACAAACTATACAGGGAAACACCTTAATCTTAAAAACAGAACGGAAAAAAAAAACAACAAAAAACCCCAAAACATACCACCTTTTTCTAAGGCATTGATAAAATAACCTTCTGGATAATAACTTTGTCCACAAATAAGGGCTAAACCAAATTAAAGAAATCCAGGTCCTTCTGATCTTTCCATGTGTTGCAATTCCTTCAACCTTTCATTACTTCTGATGGGGGGGGAAGAGGGCATTCATTTTTTTAAACCAAACTCCCTGTAATTTCAACATCTTCCCTAAAGCCTTAGGATTTCTCATGTCCTCTGACAACACAGAGAACACTGCCAGGATGAGAACAAAGATCAGGTCACTGCAAAATACTTCTTTCTACCTTTTGAAGATTATGAAAGCTCCTTACAGAATCAGAAATCTTACCTTTAATTCCTTTTAAGGAGCATTTGAACGATTTTCTATACCGAGGCCATTTGTAGGCTACATTGTAGCAAGTATCATTTTAAGCCCCCAACAGACCCTATTGGCTTAAAGCAGGATGATTCTTAATTCAAGTGCATATAACATGCCCATGCTAGAATCTCCCTCCTCAGCAAAACTCTGTCTAGTGAACTTTATTCAAGAATCAGTAATAAAATGAAGGTGTGCTAGTATTTCCTCATCTAAATTCTAAGCCAAAGTCTCAAACGGTCAAAAGATCAGTCAGCTTATATGTAGACCCCTCTCAATTTACACATCTTTGATAGCCCATTGAAGCCAGATGGCCAAACCAGGTATCAATTTTCCGCACCCAAGACAAATGCTCCCCAATTATATTCTGCTTGGCATCTAAGGTCTTTTGGGATGAGTTTTGTTGTAGCCAGCCATAAAGCTTACCTGGAAGTAATAAAAAATGTCCAAGAAAATTAATCTAAGTTTTCCTTTAAAATTAAAAAAAAATAAATTCTGTTTTCAGGGGAACATTTCCCAGTTGCCATCACTGGCAGAGCAAGAGGCTGAGGGCAGAAGGAAAATTCCACAAAAGGCAACACAATGCATTGACCCAGGCAAAATATCAGCTCTGCCAGTCTTTAGAAAGTCCCTCTATTAATGCATTGGGACTGAAGGCCAAGACCTATATTAGCTTTCTCACTGCCCGAGCTCCAGCCCCAGCCAGTATTAATCAGGAAATCTGCACTGTGCTAAACCTATGTTAGCTAATTCAGACAAAAGCATCAACCCCCTTTTTTCTAAGCAACCACACCTGACCATGGCTACACTTTGTCCTGAATACGTCCCTGTTCCCACAGGCTAATAGATCGCAAATACCAGAAAAAGGAAAAGTGAAGGATTGGCAGTAGAGCATTTCTCATGATCAGTGTATTTTCCAGATATTTCTCAAAAAATGCAAATAATCTGTTTTGGACAGAATGTTTTCCAGCTAAGAGGTGAGGTCAGAAAATTCTTTGCAGTTGTATCTTTAGTGTTTAAAATACAAGGTAGGAGGTTACTGTCTCAAATCCAACCAAATATTTTGACCTATTTTCATTGTTCAATTTAAGAAAAAAAAAAACCAAACCCAACAGTAAAGTCTACTTGGATTTGATTCTTTTTTTCAGAGTCCTCAACATACTGAAAAGAATCAGACATTCACAAAGGTTATGCTTATCTTCAGGGTAACTAAGTGAGCTACAGCAGAAAATTCCCTTCGCTAATCACATTTTGTTATTAGAAAACCAGGAGCAGTGAAAGCTCAACAAAGGAAATAAATAAACAGAAATTAGAGAGGGGATTTGAGTTTGTAACAGGGAGTCTGTTGTTGTCACTCAACTATTGCCACCTCGGCTCCGTGACATTCTTCACCCAGTTGAGGTGACAGGGAAAGGAAGAAGTTTAGGGCAAATTTTCCAGTACTTTTACAATGTCTTATAGCATCAATTTGGACATTTGACCTGGGCTTGGAGGATGCTACATGGTGGGACTAGATCTTTGCTACTGAAGAAGCTGCAGCCTCTACCTCCTTCAAGCTATCTAGAAACTCCCCAGTTGTAGTCCCACCATGATACCTCCACTCTGCAACCCAAAAAGCAAGTACCCCTTGCCCCACCATGAACAGTCATACTTCCAGTTTACAAAGCCTGTTGCGGGTGTTCGCTTCTATCACAGCTTCTCCCTTGTCTCCACATCCCAAAAGCCTCAGCAGCACCTCCTCTCACCACAGCAGTGAGCTCTGAAGCTGGCACACTAGTGCCCTGCCTAACCCCAGCTCTAGAGGAAAGGTGTCCTTGAGAGCACAGACTACTGCGAATACAAATTTCCCACTCTCCTGCAGAGTACATCTAGACATCAGCTGCTAACCTAGCAATACAGTTGGGTCCAAAATCCATGAATAATTTTTTCCTTAAAAATGCTCAAAATTTGGAAAATGTGACCAGTGCAGAGGAAGAGCGTCACAGTCAGACACCATCTCCGTCAACATGTTAATCTTCTGCTCAGTGCCAACAACTGGATCACACTGCGCAGACAAGCAGCAGCACCACTCATCTGAGTGCTGTATTATCCATATAAGGGGTTGAGCAAAGCAAAGCAAAAGTACGAGGACCATCCAGCTGCATCCAACACACAACCTGCAAGCCACGTCTAAAACAAGCCAGCTGAGCAAACACGTGGAACCTCTCATCCTCAAAGCTCCTTGCTCATATACTTTACAGCTTATTGGAGAAATAGAATCCTTCCCTACAAGGAAGTTTTGGTAGGTCTGGGCAAGGAGTATCTCCTCTTGACAGTACGGACCCAGAAAGTGCTGACATAAATCAAACTTACTGCTTGCTACTCCCTGCCCCTCTCCAGCCTCCTAAAAATAGCCATCATAAGATGTTGATCAAGACATGGAGCCTCCTGTCACTTTGCCCTAAGAAAGCTGAAGAACTCGCCAAGGGGAGGGACTGCATCCTTCTGACACCTAATCCAGGCAGTGCCGTCAGCACCACCAGATAAATAAGGGGAAGAAAGACCAGGAAAGCAGGACCACCCTCGAGACCTCTCAGCTAATCCCTCCTGCCCGTCTGCTGCTCTGCTTTTCCAACTCTCAACCATGGTGGGTTCACTGGAAAGCTAATGGTTAGCAGCAAGCCAGTGTATTTTACATAAGTAAATTGGGCTTCTTGCTCAAGTTAGTTCTAGGTGGGTGAAGGACAGTCCAGAAGACAGTTTAGGTTTGCCTGGGTTTCCTACTTAAACCTAAAGGACTATGCAAGGTTTTCCAGTTAGCCTTGAGTTCCGCACCAGGCAATTGCAGGCGTGCAGTTCCTGTAGCTTCAGACAGAAGGGTTACAGATTGCTAGTGCTGTCTGCTAAGCTTTTTTTTTTAAAATCGGATGCAACCTGCCAAAGTGGCAAAGGATAATAGCAATATTTTTATATAGAAAATATCATAGTTTAGTACTTTATGAAACAACGTACTGTCAAAAACTAATTTGAAACACAAGCCTTAAGGGATTGGTTTAATTACTGTGTTAATGTAAAAAAAGCTGCTTGTTAAGCAATATTACTTCAAATGGTCTTAATAAAACGGGTCTGTACTAAAACAGCAAATGAGATACTTTAGATTTTTGTTGCTTCTAGCCACAACTATGGCTTTCCCTGGGATGCAGATTTTAATGGAATCTTTAAGAACAGACCTGGTGATGCATTTTTACAAGGGAAGTTGCTGGTTTAGGGTGCTATGGCCTGATTACATTAGGCAAGACAGATGTGAGAGCACTCAGCTACTTTGTGTTATTTACTTTCTCTCAGTGCATTTTCAGCAGTACTAGTTCTCTTTTTTCTCTCTCTCTCCTTTTTTTATACCAACTGCAGTCCTTCACTCCTGACCAAATTAATGGTAAGTGAAATAAAAGTCAAACTTTAACAGGGGGCAGGAGGGGGAACATAATGTCTACCGAATGCTAAATATTCACTAGTCTTAACAGCTCTTGTGCTATCTGCGTTACTTCTGCGTGCATCTGACAGGCCACATTTTCGCTGTTTTGGAAGATGACTCAAGGATTGAGCTGGATGCTTTAGAAAACAAACAGGTTCTCCCCCAGCCCCCCCTTCCTAAGCTATTTTTTTGTGATTGATTTCCTTCCAACAGATCGAGTTCTCCAAGGAGCAACAGGATGGTAAGTTACAAGAGAGCCAATGTGTTTTACATGTGCACGAGTTCAGAGAGGAGCTACGGGCTCAGAAGTTTAACCTTTACAAAAAGATGAGTTAGGACTTCAGCTGGTATAAATCACCACACTTGACTTTAGAGAACCAGTGCTGACTTATGCTGAACAGGAATCTGACTGTAGATCTAATGTAATTTATCTGGGTGCTTATGTGCTGCCCAAGCTGAGAAGTTTATGCCATGGTACAAAGAGGAAACACACTGCTGTTACCAGCTCTGCCTACTGAACTTTTTTCAGTTGTGGTCTTGTACTGGCCGTTCACAAGGATGCTGAGAGTGGGTCTTACATTTGGAAGTCATGGGGTAAATAGGCAGATGAAGGACAATAAAAGGAGGCAGTGAGCTGAAAATTTAACTTCGCTGCAGTAACATTGCAAATTTACATGAACAGAAGATGCAAGAGGCCTCCATGTCACTTTTGACAGGAGGTGTTGTGGAAGGGGAGGAAGAAAGGCTGTTTTACTGTAAATACATTAATGAAGTATGGAAATAGTTAGCAAATAAATGACTTGTGTAAAATGCTGCTTATAAACACAATAGTCTGGATATGCTGCAATTCTTAAGCATCTTGCTGTATTCTCTGCTTCACAAGCAAGTTCCAATTATTTTTCGATCTGCTAGAAAAATCCGATTAAAAATTCTGACACGAACAAAAATCCCCACTGAAGCTCTGGAAATCTAAGCTAGAGTGTTTTAAATATCCTAAGAGATGCATTTGGGTTATATTAAATAACGTAGGTTTAAAAAAATGTGAAAAATTCAGTAACAAATACAGTAGACTTCTCACTGTGAACAAAGTATTTGGAATGAAAGATACAAGGATTTACTAGAAATCCAGAGGGAGAGGAATAACTAGAAGCAGGTCTTAAGAAAGCCCTAAACTTCCTGAACATCAGCCTGCTCTGGGTACACCATCAAAGCAATAGGGAGAGGTATAGCGCAGTGAGTGAAACTGGAAACATTTCTCTTCCTGCAGTCCAAACACTCCTGGTCACAAAGAAAGTAATTGGGACTTTTCCTTACTTTTTAATTCTAGAGCTTTTGTAAAAGGAAAAAATGCCATCAATTCAAGGCTGCTGGCATATATAACAAAGCAAAATATTTCTTACAGCATCCAGCTGCTGTACTGCTGCTATGACTAAACCAAGCAGCGGAGCAATTAAAAGCTACTTGAGAGAGGGAGAATTTCCCGGTAACAAAGATGTTCCACCCTCAGTAACTATTTCCACCCACACAGGCTGATGCACCAGCAGCTGGGTAGTACCTTCCTCAGAGAGGGATTTTAGATGTACTTATTCCAGCAGAGGCATAAATTAGGACTAGCTACATTAAAAACAAACAAAGAAAAACACTAAAAAGAAAAACCTCACAGCAAAGATATATTGCAGCGAAATGCATGCCTGAGACAAAAACAAAATCAGGCCTTTTCTTCAAGCTGGGGAGCAGTGTTCAGAACACATTAAACATAGAATTTAATGGGATTTGCAAAACAGAGGAACTCTCCTGATGGCTTTGCTAATAGCAAACTGGCATTGTTTTATATCTCACTCTGGCTAAATGTCATTAGTGCATCAGATGAAAGATTGGATCATATGGTATACATGACTACAGCTCCATCAACCTCAGCTACTAGAACAGGGGCCAATATCAAGTTGGTATATTGTAAGGTGTAGCTCTACACAGGTCCAGCAGGCCTCGATTTCATACCCTGCAATAAAAGCTGTAAGGGGAGAGGGTTAGCAGTAAAGGGTTATAGGTCTCGCATCAGACAGTAAGAGGATTAGTTTCAGATGGATTAGATTACAGCCTAGCAGGCCGACATCCTGCATCAGCAGTTTTACTAGGTGCCAGCAACTCCTCCACTAAGGCGGTATATGGATGGCTAAAGCAAGAACCTAAATACCTCTGCATCACACGTCCCCAGCACAAGATGAATGAGGACATGATTTGAAATGTGGTTTACTACTCCTACAACTACACAAGGCACAAAGAACATTCCACCTACACAAGCTGTGAAACACAAAGCCTGTCTAGCTGCTGGAAGCACACCACAGCCAAAGGAAATACATTTCACTTGGTTTGCTTGGAGCTAAAACACTGCATTGTCAGATACTCCAGTGGAGAAAAGGTCAATGCACAGTCCAAGATGCTCTTGACATACGAGGTTTGAAGATGGCTTTTTAGCAGACCCTTGAATTTTGCCCCCCCCACTTTTTTTTAAAAACACATTTCTATTCATTGCAAGAAATACTCTAAAAAAACTGAAAAATATAGTAAGATGATAAATATGGAACTTTTTACAACAGAAGATGAAGACCGGCAATGTGATGAAGGCAACCGTCTGTGCTGATTTTTGTAGGAGAAAGGTCTGTACCCCAAGTCCTTGGTCAGCAGCAAGGGCGAAATAAGTGAACATTTATCACTTGGCAGCACTGACAGAAGCAAAGTCTCAAAGTGTACACACTGGAAATGCACTGGAATAAAGCACCACACAAGTATTACCACTGGAAAAGCCGGATATTCATGGATCTACAAGAAACAGGGACAGATCACAAAGGGCAGGATAAAGGAGGGAACAAATAGGAGTAGAGATGTCATTGTATAGCAGCTTTAAGGGAAAACAAAAGTAGAATTACTTGAAATCCACCTTCAAGTTTCCCATTAGCACTGTGTAGTTGAGATGCTGGGATTGCAGGCAGAACCCATCGAAGCAGGCAGATGTTTTGCACTGCTAGATAGTTTGACAGAAGAGTCCCAGTCTTTTGGCGAGATAAGGTGGAGTGGATAATAACAATTTTGCCTTCTGCTGCTATGTCATATAAAGAAACCTGTTCTTGAATGGCAATGCTTGTAGAAAGCTTATCTTTCCCCATGCTTGAAATAACTACAGGGTCAGTCACAAAACTATCGATGGCTATTAGGGCCAGGAAAGCTATGAAAGGTAGATATAAAAGTTTAAAAATAGTGAAACCAAAATGTCAGAGGGGAGGAGTTTTTCTTGGGTTCATGGGCCAAAGATTCCCCTGGCTAACTCCCCTGGAGCTGGTGGAACAGTGCCAGGAGACAACAGGTTCACATCTTTGTCAATACAACTTGTGAATAGGGAGCCACCTGGCTCAATTTCACTGTTGCTCTTCCCTTGCAGACTTCAAGGAGGCCTTCCTCCTCTTTGACAGGACTGGTGATGCTAAGATCACCCTGAGCCAGGTTGGCGATATCATCCGGGCACTGGGGCAGAACCCTACAAATGCTGAGATCAACAAGATCCTGGGCAACCCCAGCAAAGAGGGTAAGTACCCTACAGTCTCTCATGGGTCTTTCTTCCGGCTGTGGAACTGTAATTAGGCAAGATCAATAGTCACAGCAGGAGGGAGAGGAGCTTTCGCTCTGATGGGGAGCAAGGAGGACTCTGCAGCTACCATACATGGAATTTCACCAGCTCCTTTTGAAGGCAATGATGTTGATGGGGAACATGGTGCTCTCTGTAGAGACCATTTTAGTGTGAACCTGTTGTCGGTGTAACACACACTCATTGCTGCTCACAGTCCATTTGTGCCCCAGCCTTTCTTGAGGAGCTGTAAGCTCATTTTTAACAGCTGATACTCAGCTCTTCAGGTCCTGCCACTGCAGGATCTTCTGCATAAGGCAAGACATGCCCTGGGACTGAAAACCCACCTTATTTCTGCTGACTGCGGTGGTCTCAAATATCCTACAAACCTGGGCATGCTGAGGCGAAAGTTGGCATTTATTATAGCAGCCATTTTCTATTTCCTTTTCTCCCCTCTTACAGATAAAAGAAACTGTAAATACTGTAGTCACCTCCTAATAAGGACCTAGCTACAGGTCATACAGAACCATATTAAAATTGGCTAAATTGTATCCAAACCCTCAGACCTGGTAAAGTCAGCTCTGAGGAGCAATTCAGAAGACCCGAGTTAAGTATTAGCACCAGCAGGAAGGACTGAGCAGAGGACCAATACAGAGGACAAACCATGACAGTACTTTAAGTGACTACAGCAATAACTGACATTGATTTTGATATAGCTAAGTAGTAAAAGAATTTCTGTAATAACTGTATATTCAAAAATCTTTCTCATGTTTCCATATATTGTGTTTCATCACTGCCCAGACAAAGGCTGCTCTTTGCAAAGATCCAGGAGAAAGAAAAAAAAGAAATAAAAAGATCCTTTTATTTTGCAGCCTCGGTCCAACAAAAAACATTTGCGGAAGCCCTCACTGAGGACTACAACTTCTGGCTCATGAGAACAAAGGGGTTAGATGTTCTAGGCTTGTGAGTCTTTAAACCTTCACACACCCTCACAGAACATTCCTATTTTTAATTAGTTTATTCTTTCCCTAATAATCTCTGCTACCACATCCAAGAGACCCTGAAGAGGTCAGTCACGTCAGCAACCTCAGGAGCTTGTCTAAGTCACAACATCCCACTCTGGTTACCTTTTCGTACTGTTAGGGCTCAAGATTTCTGTTTTACTGTATTCTGTAGTTCCCCTACTCCCAAAAACTTTTCAAAGATCAACTCATACAGCAAGTTTCATTTCCGAAAGAAAAATACAACATGCACATAAGCATATAAAATGATGTAAGAAGAGGGCTGGAGCAAGGATGTGAAAAATCAGATGGATGTGCAAACTAACTCCCACGATAAGAGAGAATCCAGACTCTGCAAAGGAACTGTCAATTCCTGACACAAAGACTAGATTAAAGAATAGAGAGAGGTTTGCAAATGAGGTGGGAGGCTCTCCCACATTTCAGGGAAAATATCTCAAAAGAACACACATAGAAGTGTCTAGCATGTAGCAACTGGTGCTTTCTTTCCAGAGATGAATGCCAAGAAAATTACTTTTGAAGAGTTCCTGCCCATGTTACAAGCAGCTGCTAACAACAAGGAACAGGGTACCTATGAAGACTTTGTTGAAGGTCTGCGTGTCTTTGACAAGGAAGGCAATGGCACCGTCATGGGGGCTGAACTCCGTCATGTACTGGCTACTCTAGGTAAGGGATTATCATCTCTGTGAGCACTTTAAAAATGGCTGCTGTGTGAAAGCAAGAGGAAGGAAAGATATTCTAACCAGCTTGGAGAGGTAGGAGACTACAAAGGCAGACAAGACTCTAGGTTTCCCAACTGGGAATCCACAAGGAAAGCAAACACAAAACTCAGGAGAAAGCCCAATGGAAAAGGTTTGGTTTATTATTTCTAGACTCAGGCTAGGTATTAAGAGTGCCTGTTATTTGAGGAACAGAGAGAAAAGGCTGTACTCCTCAGTGACATAATGCACATGGACAAAGGTAGAGGATTTGCTGTGTAGTTTCTTTACTCTGTAGGAATGACTAGAATTCCTGTGTCTATATGCACGTACAGAACTTCTAAAGAAAGTTAAAATTAATAAAGCTCAGTTCATATCTAGTTATTTTTGTAACTAGCTCAAAAAATAAGGAAAGCCTTTCGAAAAGCTGTAGGGTTCAGCCTCAGTTGTCTGTCTGTGGAAGAATTAACTAAGCTATCTCCACTCTCCAGGTGAGAAGATGACAGAAGAGGAAGTAGACGAACTCATGAAAGGTCAGGAAGACTCCAATGGCTGCATCAACTATGAGGGTAGGTGCAAGAGTTCAACACCCTCTCATCCTACATTTCTGTTCCCTCGCAGAGTTTCATTGCAGTTGGCTTTTAGCTTCTCAGGGAAATCACTTTGACAAAGCTACAGCTGAGTTAGGTTGAAAGGCTTATGCATGAAAATGACTGTTGCAAGTTGCTTAGCCTGCAGTCACACCACTCAAAAGACTAGATTCAGCCACAGCATGGAAGGCTACTTCGGTCGACATCAGATCTCTAGACTCTTTGACTTTCTGTAGAGCAGTTGCAGTGATTGGAACAAATCCTATAGTTAATGCTTAGATGTCATATGTTTAGTCTTGCCACACTTCAGCAGGAAGAAAATTTTATTTGTACAATACTAAATACTTTGAACTTTCTTTCACATTGTTAGGTCAAACCTGATCAGGAACCTGGTCTTAATGCCGTCAGCTCATGAGCAGAAGTTATTTTTAAAGGTACTTCCGAAAGTAACACTTGCTGCTCCTTCTAACTAGCATATCTGTATTTTTCCACAGCATTTGTAAAGCACATCTTATCTGTCTAAGTGGAGTTCCCCAGATACCAAACGGTATGTTCTTCTCATTTGCACACTTAACCTTGTCTGTTTGCTAAGCTTAATGGCTTCTACATGCCCATGGCCAGTTACAGGTTACAAAACCAACAAGACACCATTTCCCCAGTGATAAAAATAGAACAAAATGAGACTGTTGTCCAAGAGAGAAGAAAACAGGAGTGCAGATTCCTGCGTCTTGTTCACAGCTCTGTTACTGGTTGGAAAATGTGTTTAGTGGATTTTTCAAACATACCTGAACTGTGAAAAGAAATGCTCAGTTTATTCATGAGCATGGAAATTTTCTGGCTCTAAATATCACCCTAGATCTCTGCTGTCATATAAAATTAGAGCTTAAGCTATGCAAAATGATAGCCTTAGACATTTATCCTATAAGCACATTCATTTTGTTTTTAAAAAAAGAAATCAGAGTAACGCCTTCTGATAATTTGTAGATTTCTGTAAAGACAGAGTAGCCTGAATACTTGTGAGAACAGCTCTTTAAACAAAATAATCATCTGTAAAAGAGTGTTCTAACAGTCATGATCAATAGACAAAAAAACTCTTCAAAACTACCCATTCATTTAGCAGTTCTTCTACAAGTAGGGAAAAAAAACCCCAAAAAACCCCGCAACCTTGATATGCTGCTATTTTGTCCAAAGAAAAACCCAGCAGCTATCTTTAAAATGCAAACCTAAAATATCATGGGTCTGTGGACTTATTTGAACTGTTAGTTATTTTATCTCGGGAAAGACACATTCCTAACCCCTGTATGAAACAACAAATACCTCAAAATAGAAATCAAGGGCTTGGTTTGTCATTTTGCAAGTTTTTCTTCAGCCAGCATTGACTTCAAGTTCAACTCTCCCATTCCTTCACAGAACAAGTCAAATTCAGAAAGACCTGATGGCACTTGAGATTTGCTTGAAATTCCTGCTCAATCTGTCATCATCAACATGGAAACTGCACAGAACTGGATGATGTGCTTCCAACCCCACCACTGTTTACCAGTGCTTCCATAGGTATCACCTCTGGGTCACTACACTTTCATTTAAAAAAAACTGAACTTTCACCAAGGCAAGCCAGATGGAATAAACTGCTACCATCCAGTATCCATCTATCCCAAGCATCTCTTTCCATGTTGTTTGCATTAAAACAATGTAGTCTCTTTGAAAAATAAAGCATCAATAAATCCTTGTGGTCACTTTGCGGCTATAAAGTCTTTTTTTCCTCTAAAGCTGTTCAAACCCACTCAAAGCAGCACTCTGCACTTAATTTATTTTCTCTGTATATTGTATTTCATAGAATAAAGTTTTATGAAAAAAAAAAATTAGACATCTCCAGGAGGTCACTCTACTTAATCTGAAGGAAAAGTGTTTTCTTTGCGGACCGGAAGGAGGAGTAATTAGGGAACTATTGCCTACATCAGCACTTAAACAAGAAGGATACCTGGTAGCTGGTGTCAGAACAGCTCCCAAGGTGGCACCTGCCACCAGGTGAGACCCAAAACTAGCCTGGGTGGCCCTGCTGCAGGGGGGCACACAGAGCCACTCTTCCCAGCAAAATCTCCTCCGTAATGCTGCAACAGCAGGTCCACAACACTGTTAGGAAGGGATCCTAGCTACTGCCTGTATTTATAGCTTTATGAACAACTAGAAAAAGCAATCAGAAATATCAGCCACCCCAAAAGGCTCTGTATCTGGGAACTGGCCCTTGGACTGTCATTCCTTGGGCCATGGCAAGAGGACTTCAGTCACCTCTTCTGCAGTGAGAGTGGGAATAGCCATCACTCAGGGAAGTATTGTTAATTGCACATCCCTGCCCTTAAATGTAGCTCCCTCTCTCTTTTCCTTAAGCGTTCATGAAACTGCCTTAATCCCCATCTGAGTGTCAGCTTGTTCTATTAAAATCCGACTTCACCTTATTAAGTCACTATGCATGAAATGACCATAATTCAAGGGCCAACAGGTGCAGCAGGGCACGGCGGGGGTGGCTGGCACCAGAACAAACCATAGCCATTGAAACGGCAGCTGCCTCTTTTCTGAGGCTTCCCAAAAAAATCTGCCATTTAAACCCTCACCGTGCTGGTAGACACAGCCAAATGAATCTCTGAATTATATCCCACCCAGGGACTTATGCCAGCATGTAGTTTACAAGGGGTTGCAGTTGCTACATGCACAATGTGAAAAAACTCTTAATAGAAGGAAGAGAGAAAAAAAAAGAGCTGTCATTTAACTTTATCCTAAAGAGGTAACAAAAAAAAGTGAGAGATACATTAAAGCAAATTATTTGCATGGACTCAGCCTGGAAGGCGTTTCTCAAGGGACTGATAGACATCCCCCTTTTTCTCAACATACTGCCTACACACTCATGTTCCCCGCAAATCCTCTTTCCAAGAAACTGTGGATCTCAGTTACTGGGAGATCGAACAAACAAAAAACAAAATGATGTTTACACCATACATGCTGCCGGCCTCCTTTTTACACTTGCCCTGTCACACTGCATTGTCGTGTAGTCACAGAACCAGCCTAGTCCAAGGTCGGACACAGCCCTAAAGGAAAGGCTGAAATTTCCATCATATTTTCCTTTCTGAAACTGAAAGTTTTATTAATTTCTAAAATATCTGGGGCCCAAACCCAGATGATTAACAAAATGGGATGACTTCTCACCAGTGCAGAAGTAGACAGATTTTTAAGCCACCCATTTTTAAAAAAATCACATTCACATTGTTGTTTAGAACAAAATGTTAGATTATGAAACATAACCAGCCTGACAGTATTTCCCTGAACTCTAATTGCAAGGAATCAAACTTTTGTTATCTACACTACTCTTACTCCTCAAAAATTAAAGCAGAAATAATTTATTCCGACAAAACAGACGAAAGCAAAGAATACTCCTTGCCTGTTAAACTGAGACTGAGTCTCCAAGTATGCAGTAGAGCTGCACAGGGAATAGATTTTTATGCTATCTGAAGGTTTTAGTAATTTTAAAGCGTCCCCACCCCAAATTTAGACCAAGACAAGTATCTGAAAAATGTTCATGTTCCTATAAGACAAAAACATCTTGGGGCTGATCTTAAATAATTCAGTAATTTATAAAGAATGGCAAACTCCTTGTACATTAGCCTCTTCCAGCTAGGGACATCTTCACCACAAACCAAATATTTTTTTATTTATTTTGAAAATGTAGAAATAAGATGTTTTGGAAATTTAATGACACTTTTTTTTCTTTAATTGAGAAACACACCCAACCCAGACCTCTCTCTCAGTCAGCTCTAATTCCATCAATAAATCCCATCCAAGAGATACCCAACCTGAAAGCATGGTATGGAAATGCCTAAAGGGCTTTGGTGCCTCATACATAGGGGAAAAGGGAAACCTCCTGTTTCGCCTCAAAACCATTTAAAGGTTGAACTTGTTTCAACGTACTGCCTCCATACTAGTAAGACAAGCATCACTCAGAGCTCTGATCCTGGGGAATGCTCCTCAAAAAAGGCTGCTTCCTCTTCTACTTTTTTGTTCATCTAAGGAAAGAAGTACCACTGCACTCCTGTACAGTACATCACGCACTATGACCGAGTGCACTCCTTCACCCGCAGAGAGAGGCTGAAGACCATGGCAGCTGGGGAAGGCCATGCTGCAGCTGCTCAGGCTCTGAATGCAAACAATAATTCTCAGTCCGTGTCATCTGACACCTCTTGCCATCATTACATTTGCTTTGTTTTTTAAATAGAACATTGTTAATGAACATACTTTCCATTACTCAATGCAACTGATGGTTTAACTCCTCAGAAGCAGCGCTAAATCCCCAGAGAAAGGTCAAGCTGCCAAACACTGGTCCTTGATATGCAGCACTAGACACAGTGACCAGCATTGTGGAGCAGGCACCCTACAAAACCAGGGTGGAAAGGTCAGAATGATTGAGGAGAGGTGGTCAGTTCTGCTCTTGACACAGGCTGTCTTCATTGAGAGAGATCCACCAGCAAAGACATCTCCACAGCTGTTTCTGCCAAGCCAGGGATAGCCGAGAAGTCCCTCCAAGAGGTGGATTTGTATGCACTGAGCAGGATGGATTTCAGACAGCAGGGAACTGAAGAGGAGCAGTGTCCCTCTAACTAGCTGTGTCCGTCTGTAGCACTGTCCAGATCCTTGGCTAGGAAAAGGCAGAGGTTGTTTTGTGCTACTCCTGGTGCTTTGCTTTGGAGATATCCCAGACGCAAATGCGCTTGCACAGCAGTCCACAGTATCAACACCAGCCAAAGAGACCGTCAGGCACAGCCTCCTGTCCCCATTGCCCCACTCACATTACAGGTGCTTTCTTCTTACACGCAGGAGTTGAGTGTCAAAAACGTGAACACTGGGCTCTTAAGAGGAACAACTGTTTCTGCACTCCATCAATGTTCTCCCTAGTCTTGGACTAGATTTTAATTTATTTCAGAAGAATGGTCTCCAGCCAGTGGTTGGTGCAGTTCTATGTGGAAATAGAGACCAAATGGACAGAACGGAGCATTCATCCAGAATAACAAAGCACAGCAGTCAGGTGTGCTTTATGTGTCAGGAGTTATTTACTAGTCTTACAGGAACCAACTTTTGCAAAGTGTGCTCCACCCACTGCCCCAAGCTCATTTGGGCAAAGGTTGCTCAGACATGTCTCCTCGCAATTCTCTCTGTGGACCTTTCTTTTCTCACTCCCAGGAGCTGCTAGACACTGGTCATTTCTCCCTCCCACCTATAGACTAAGAAACCAAGGAAACACAACAGTAGCTGTGTCACTCTTTCCTAGAGCAAGAAGGAACCAAAAGTGACCCTAACACTGGAGAAGCCAGTGTATAAACTCACTGCCACCTCCTAGCATCAGTCCAAGGCTCTGAAAACTTGCCATCTATTTGGAGATATCTGCAACACTTTTACACAACAGCAATATATGTGATTATCTCCTATTACTGAGGTACCTGACATCACTATATAACGTCACCTGGGTCCTTCACACAGATCTGCTGGCCCCAACCCTCAAGCCGTGATGGCAAATCCAAGAAGAGAAAGCTTGGAAAAGACGTCCTCTTTCTGGCAGGCAAACTTAGCTATTCATGTCACTAAGTCCTCTCAGCCTTCATATCCATCTTCTCTACATTAGTATTGAGGTATTAAAAAGCCACAGTATGTACAACATTCCTATCTGAACAAACTCCACAAATGTAGCCATCCCAGTTATGTAAACTTGCCTCCGTACTGAAATATTCTCATATTTTTCACATAACTCCTCTCTTCTAGTATTTATACTATTATTACAGAACAATAGTTCCACTTCAGCAGGTTTTCAATCAAATCTCGGGCTTTAAACATGACACATTCAATCAGTCTTCTTCCAAGTAATTTCTTACTGTCCATGCAGTCCTGCTGCAGCTTTAAATCTACACCCTTCTTATGCAGGGGAGGCTCATTTTTATAGGGATTCAAGAAAGTGCTCATATGTGTAATGAAGAAAAGATGCTTTCTCAATAACCTATTATTTCTCATTTATTTTATAACGAAAAAATGCAATACTTTCAGTTTCACAGGCACTTACATTTACTTCAAAATGAAGTCTGAAATGTTGCTGAAAATATAAAATTTCACTCTCACATCTACCTTCTAGATTAATTGGCACAGTACATATCAGACCACAGTTTATTAGAGCATTAAACTGAACTTTCCATTACCAAAATCTATGGTTTGGGAGGATGGTATAGATTAGTTCATAAACATTTCATTTCTCCACCAATGTATCAATGATGAATAGCAGCACTCCTAAATCAAAGTGTCTGTTGTAAAAGAAAGGCTATTGCCAATCCTCTGGAAAGGCCTTGCACTAAGAAATGAGTGGGGGATATTGATAAAAGCAATAAAAACACATGTGTGTATTTCCTCTGCAGCATGAAAAGTATTTCTAAAGGGATTGTTCACGCTAGTTAAAAGAAACAGCAATGATAATTATTATTTACCACTAAACTTTTAAACAGACAAATGCTTCCTCCCAGGAGCCCAGGTGAGAGATATCACTAGGAAACTTAGTAGCCTGGTGCAACCCTCAGACGACTACCTGTTACTGCTCTTCCACCTACTTCTTACTACCTACTGCGTGGGTGGGGATGAAGTTGCAGTACATAGCGCAAGGGTGATAAAAAGAGACTTCAGGGCCTTGGGGTGGCTAGTGAGAAAATCTGGGGCACTGGTTATTTTTTCCTCCCTCCTTCCAGCTGTGGGTGGTGATGTTGCAAGGAACAGGCAGACCGATCTATTAATACATGGTTCCACGGTTGGTGTCACCAACACAGCTTTGGCTTTTTTGACAACAGGATGGCTTACATGGCACCAGGCTTGCTGGCATCAGATGGGATTCACCTTTCTCAAAGGGGAAAGAAGGTCTTTACTAAAGAGCTTGCAGGGCTGATTGACAGGGATTTAAATTAGATGTGAAGGCGGAGGGGGAACATATCAGGCTTGCTTATCGGGTGACAAACTGTGTGGTGATATACAATGGTTGGAGGGATAGGGTGATAGTAAGGGCCCTCAGCCTGTTGCCCAGATGCGTGCTGGGGACACTGCAGCACAGTCAAAGTCTTGCAGAGACAAGCTGGGGGCTCCTGAAGTAGTAGGAGCCAACAACGAAACTTCCATGAAACACCTCAAGAGAAATAAGGGGTGTTCCACTAAGAAGGCGACACGGCCAACAGCCCAGATTAAATGCCTCTACACGAACACACACAGCATGGGAAACAAACAGGAAGAGCTGGAAGCTACCGTGCTGCTAGAAAGCTATGACTTGATTGCCCTTACTGAAACGTAGTAAGATAAATCCCATGACTGGAGTGTGGCTATCGATGGCTACATGCTGTTCAGAAGGGACAGGTGGGGAAAGAGGGGTGGAGGTGTTGCCCTCTACATCAAGAAATTAATACAGTGTGAAGAGCTGTCCCTGAAGAATAGCCACAAGCAGGTTGAAAGCCTATGGGTAAGAATCAGAGACAGAGGCAATAAAGGGAACCTGGTCATGGGTGTCTACGACAGGCTGCCTGATCAAGGGGACCCTACTGACAAAGTCCTCTTCCTCCAGCTCCATGAGGCTTCACACTTGCAGTCTCTCTTCCTGCTGTGGGACTTCAACCACCCCGACATCTCCTGGAAAAGTAGCACAGCAAGATGTAGGCAATCCAGGAGATTCTAGAGCGCACTGAGGATAACTTTTTAAGCCACGGAATTGACACCCCTACAAGAAGGGATGAAATACTGGCCCTGGTGGGCACCAATGCAAGTGAGCTCATCAGCAACAGCAAGATTGGAGGCAGCATGGGCTGCAGTGATCACTCATTGGTGGAGTTCACACTCCTGAGGGATATGGGAAAGGCGAGGAGTACACTCAGGACCAAAAATTTTAGGAAAGCCAATTTCCAGCTCTTCAAGGAGTTACTGAGAAGGACCTAGTGGGAAACGGTCCTCAGGGACAGGAGAGCAGAATAGAGCTGGCAGATCTTTAAGGATGCTTTCCAGACAGTGCAGGAGCTCTCAGTCCCCAGGTGTAAGTCAGGCAAGGGAGGGAAGAGACTGGCATAGCTGAGTCAAGACCTGTTGGTCAAACTAAAGAGCAAGAGGAACTGCACAGGCAGTGGAAGCACGGACAGGTAGCTTGGGAAGAGTATAGGGACGCTGCCCGGTTTTGTAAGGATGAGGTCAGGAGGGCCACGGTGTGGCTGAAGCTGAACTTGGCAAGGAATGCTAAGAATAACAAGAAGGGCTTCTACAGGTGTGTCAACCAGAAAAGGAAGGTTAAAGAAAGCGTCCCCCCCTGCAATGAACAAGAATGGCAACCTAGTGTCAACAGACGAGGAGAAGGCTGGAGGTACTCAACAACTTTTTGGCCTCAGTCTTCACTGGCAACCTCTCTCCTCACCCCTCTCAAGATGACGGACTGCAAGATGTGGACCAGAAGGGTAAAGCCCCTCCCACTGTAAGGGAAGACCAGGATTGGGACCATCTGAGGAACGTAAACAAACACAAGTCTACGGGACCTGATAAGATGCATCCCAGAGTCCTGAGGGAATTGGCTGATGTCATTGCCAAGCCACTCTCCATAGCTGGAAAGTCACGTCAGTCAGGCGAATTCCCAGGTGACTGGAAGAGGGAAACATTCTGCACATTTTTCAAAAGCATAGAAAGGAGGACCCTGGGAACTACTGACCTGTCAGCCTCACCTTTGTGCCTGGGAAGATCTTGGAATAGATCCTCCTAGAAGCTATGCAAAGGCACATGGAGGACAGGGACGTGATTCGAGACAGCCAGCAGGGCTTCACCAAGGGCAAGTCCTGCCTGACCAAACAAGTGGCTTTCTATGATGGCATGACTACATCAGTGGGCGAGGGAACTGCAATGGATGTGATCTATGTGGACTTCTGCAAAGCCTTTGACACAGTCCCCCACAACATCCTTCTCTCTAAAATGGGGAGACACGGATTTGGTGGGTGGACTGTTCGGTGGATAAGGAATTGGTTGGAAGGTCGTATCCAGAGGGTAGTGGTCAACAGCTCAATGTCCAAATCGACGTCGGTGACAAGTGGTGTTCCCTCAGTGGTCTGTACTGGGACTGGTGCAGTTTAACATTTTCGTCAATGACCTAGACAGCAAGATTGAGTGCACCCTCAGCAAGTTTGCAGACAACACCAAGCTGACTGGTGCAGTTCACACACCAGTAGGACGGGACGCCTTCCAGAGGGATATAGACAAGCTCCAGAAGAGGGCCTGCATGAACGTCATGAGGTTCAACAAGGCCAAGTGCAAGGTCCTGCACGTGGGTCAAGGCAACCCCCGGTATCAATACAGGCTGGGGGATGAAGGGATTGAGAGCAGCCCTGACGAGAAAGACTTGGGGGTACTGTGGATGAAAAGCTGGACATGAGCTACCAACGTGCACTCGCAGCCCAGAAGGCCAACTGCATCCTGGGCTGCATCAGAAGCAGCGTGGCCAGCAGGTTGAGAGAGGGGATTTTGCCCCTCTGCTCCGCTCTGGTGAGAGCCCACCTGGAGTCCTGTGTCCAACTCTGGAGCCCGGAGCACAGGACAGACATGGACCTGTTGAAGCGGGTCCAGAGGAGGCCACAAAGATAATCCGAGGGCTGNAGCACCTCTCCTANNAGGAAAGGCNNAGAGAGTTGGGGCTGTTCAGCCTGGAGAAGAGAAGGCTGTGGGNAGACCTTAGAGCAGCCTTTCAGTACCTGAACGGGGTCTATGGGAAAAAAGAGGAAAATCTTTTCAGCACGGCTTGTTGTGACAGGACAAGGAGCAGTGCCTTTAAACTAAGGGAGGGTAGATTTAGACTGAATATAAGGAAGAAATTTTTTACAATGAGGGTGGTGAAGCAGTGGAACTGCTTGCCCAGAGAGGCAGTGGAGGCCCCATTCCTGGAAACATTCAAGACCAGGTTGGATGAGGCTCTGAGCAACCTGGTCTAGTTGGAGATGTCCCTGCTCACTGCAGAGGGGTTGGGCTAGATGACCTCTAAAGGTCCCTTCCAAACCAAAGCATTATATGATTCTATAAATTCATTTTTACTGTGTCTCCATAGTTTACATACATTGTTTATTTCCTGAAGGGTGTACAGTCTTCTGCTGGATGAAAGGCATGGAGAAATGTCACAGGGTAAATTGCAGCCAGTGGCATCGCTCTGAGTGAATTCAGCTCCTGCCCAACCTCACAAACATCTGCTGAAGCTCACTTGGCCTCTTCATGGTCTCATAAGTGAAACTGGGCAACAAGGAGCACATCAAGAGAAGGACCAGGATAGGTGGACAGCACAAAGTCTCGAGAAAGCCAATGACAAGAGCAGCACTTCACAGTGACTCCTCAGTTATGTTGCCTGCAGCCATCGGGAGCATTTCTCCTTGGTGCACTGTTGTCCTTGCTGACATTTTCCTTTCTCACCTCCCTGCCATATGCCAGGCAGCAAAATGGACAGACCACTGTGCCTCCGGTCTACATCAGAGCACATAGGTTTGAACAATTTCCAACCTCTTTTCAGCATACCTAGTAGGACAGTGCTATGTAGTACAGGTTCCACCCATTTTCCATGAGGCAGAACCTTAAGAGAATTGGAAGCGAGGAGGCTGCATAACACTGCTTCTACCTCACAAGGCTGGCCACGCTTGAGATCATTTTCCCAGGGCTTTCTACAAGGACCAGGAGATCACAAGTGAAACCCAGACATCACATGGGATAAGAGTGAGTAAATCTCTCTCTCTAATGGTTGCCATGAAACTTGTGAAGCAGGCTTAGAAGTGAGAAGGTGAAGTAACAAAGCACCCGTAATTTGTTACATTTGGGGAAAAACAAGTCTCATGTGTCTTTAAGCCAACCACATTTTGAAGCTTTTGGACTTTGTCCTGGGTTCAGCTGGGATAGGGTTAATTTTCAAAAGAAGACAGGAGGAGTCAGAGCCATCCGGCTGACCCAAACTGGCCAAACAAACGGGGTATTCATAGAATCATAGAATCATCATAGAATCATAGGTTGGAAAAGGCCTGTAAGATCATCAAGTCCAACCATCAACCCAACACCACCATGCCTACTAAACCATATCCCAAAGCGCCACATCTACACGTTTTTTGAACATCTCCAGGGATGGGGACGCAACACCTCCCTGGGCAGCCTATTCCAATGCCTGAACACTCTTTCAGTAAAGAAATTTCTCCTAATATCTAATCTCAGCCTCCCCTTGTCCTATTGCTAGTTACTTGGGAGAAGAGATGAACACCTGCCTCACTACAACCTCCTTTCAGGTAGTTGTAGAGAGCAAGAAGGTCCCCCCTCAGCCTCCTCTCCTCCAGACTATACAGCCCCAGTTCCCTCAGCCACTCCTCAAAAGACTTGTTCTCTAGACCTCTCACCAGCTTCGTTGCCCTTCTCTGGACACGCTCCAGCAACTCAGTGTCTTTCTTGTAGTGAGGGGCCCAAAACTGAACACAGTACTCAAGGTGCAGCCTCACCAGTGCCGAGTACAGGGGGACGATCACCTCCCTACTCCTGCTGGCCACGCTATTCCTGACACAAGCCAGGATGCTGTTGTCCTTCTTGGCCACCTGGGCACACTGCCGGCTCATGTTCAGCCGGCTGTCGACCAACACCCCAAGGTCCTTTTACGCCAGGCAGCTTTCCAGCCACTCCTCCCCAAGCCTGTAGCATTGCATGGGGTTGTTGTGACCCAAGTGCAGGACCCAGCCTTTGGCCTTGTTGAAACTCATACAGTTGGCCCCGGCCCATCGATCCAGTCTGTGCAGATCCCTCTGCAGAGCCTTCCTACCTTTGAGCAGATCAACACTCCCACTCAGCTTGGTGTCATCTGCAAACTTACTGAGGGAGCTCTCAATCCCCTCATCCAGATCATTGACAAAGATGTTAAACAGGACCGGACCCAAAACTGAGCCCTGGGGGACACCACTCGTGACCGGCCGCCAGCTGGATTTAACTCCATTCACCACCACTCTCTGCACTCAGCCATTCAGCCAGTTCTTCATCCAGTGAAGAGTACACCCATCCAAACCATGGGCAGCCAGTTTCTCCAGGAGGATGCTGTGGGGAAGAGTGTCAAAGGCCTTACTAAAGTCCAGGTAAACAACATCCACAGCCCTTCCCTCATCCACTAGGCGGGTCACCTGGTCATAGAAGGAGATCATGTTGGTCAAGCAGGACCTGCCTTTCATGAGCCCATGCTGGCTGGGCCTGATCCCCTGGTTGTCCTTCACATGCCCGGTGAGCGCACTCAGGATGAATCGCTCCATAATGTTGCCCGGCACCGAGGTCAGGCTGACAGGCCTGCAGTTCCCAAGATCCTCCTTCTTAGCCCTTCTTGTAGACAGACATTACACTGGTCATCTTCCAGTCATCTGGGACCTCCCCTGTTAGCCAGGACTGCTGATAGGTAATGGAGAGTGGCTTGGCCAGCTCCTCTGCCAGCTCCCTCAGCACTCTTGGGTGGATCTCATCTGGCCCCATAGAGTTGTAAGCATCCGGGTGGCATGGTTAACTGCTTCCTCCTGGATTATGGGAGGTTTATTCTGCTCTCCTTCCCCGCCTTCCAGCACTGGGGTCTGACTACCCTGGAGGTAACCAGTCTCACTATTAAAGAGTGAGGCAAAGAAGGCATTAAGTACCTCAGCCTTTTCCTCATCCTTGTTGGCAATATTCCCCCTCTCATCCAATAAGGGATGGAGACTCTCCTTGGGCCTCTTTTTGTTGTTGATGTATTGGTAAAAACACTTTTTGTTGTCCCTTACAACAATGGCCAGCCTGAGTTCTAGCTGGGCTTTTGCCTTT
>Ga0065711_1000689_pt1 | contig 57776 bp, 25 predicted proteins | sample Hoacrofraction12_FD_59098 | JGI IMG/M metagenome (GOLD analysis project Ga0065711, IMG submission 59098) | Hoatzin crop microbial communities from Cojedes, Venezuela - Epithelial fraction 12 v2 (version 2) | ecosystem: Host-associated > Birds > Digestive system > Esophagus > Crop | place...
ATATAATATATAATATATAATATATAATATATAATATATAATATATAATATATAATATATAACATTATATAATATTATATAATGTTATATTATATTGTAATATAATGTTATATTATATTATAATATTATATAATGTTAATGTCATCACTTCCAGACTGACCCATAATACTTCATACTTACATAAACGATGTATTTATAATACTTTCTCTATCGTCTTCCAGAACATGAACAGCTACTGACAGAAGCTCATGAACACTACATACAGTGAAACTTTTGAATAATACAGTAAAATATTTTGTAATTCCAGAGGAAAGTGGCAGAAGTACCTTTACTGTGGTATACGAAACTGTGACATACAGCAGTAATGATTCCATTTTCCATGCAGGATATGGTTCCAGGACTTTGTTCTCTCCAGGGGTAGCTGCAGTTCATATATGGAACTGGCAATTTTAGGGTTTTTATATTTTTCTGGTTTTGTTGTTTCACTTAATGTAAAATGACTTATTTCAGAAAAGAAAATATTGTCTCTTTTTCTCTGGAAAACATAACCCTTCACATTTTCTTTAAGCTTGGAAACGCTGCGCTGTTGTTTGAACTTGTTTAATAAAGGGGAATTTCTGATACTGGCAGAGAGTAACTCTGTGGAAATATCTTTCTCTCTGCACTAATCTTTAAGGATTTCAATTGCCCAAGATACTCAATGCTTTTGAAGTACCACTAGCATTTTCACTTTTCAGATTTCCATTGTGCGAATATGAGAAAAAGAAGGAACGTCTTTTTCTCGTTTGTTCATTTGCAGAATTTCAGTGCCTTTTTGCTTCGGCTCTGTTCTTTTAGCTCTGTTTGCCCGTGTTACTTAAAACCAAAATGGAAGTGAATGGTTTGAAGGAAAGATATTTGCTTAACAGCTAGTGGCTCCAGCTAAAAAAATCTGCAGTGTTCCATTGTGCTCACACATTGGATGAGGCAGCCCGGGTTTGATTGCAAAGCTTATAAAGCATCGGGTATTTCTTGTTTCAGGTAGATACTTTTTTGAGTCTTCTGCTGTGATTTTGGTAATGTTTTTGGTGCTTTAGCCTATGTTTTCCTGAAGAAGTGAAGTTTAGAGAACAGAGCAGTCCTGTATTTTTTTCTATCAGATCATCCTCTGTCTTTTTTGAACCTACTATCAGTTTTAACCGAGACGTAGGACCAGCAGGTTATATGCCACTGTTTCCTGAAAATAGACAGAAGAGGAGAGGGACCATTCTGAATGGAATGAAGAGAAGGGTTGAGGAAGTAATTTACGTTTAGTAGGTATGGGAGAACTTACACAAGGCAATACTGTTAGACAGCGTTAGACAGCATTCTCATCTTCTGAGATGGAGAATGTGGCATTTGCCTTCCTCAGTTTAGAAAGTTACAATATGTTCATCATGTTAAACTCTCATTACAGTCAACAGGAAAAAATAAGCATTCATGGAACTAGACTCCATACTGATTTCATTGACTAGATCTCTACTAATCATAAGCAGTGCACTTTTGTCCCCACTTTCCTTGCTTTAGTTCACATTGCATATGTGTTCCAGGAATGTGCTCAGGAGGCTCCAATTGTTTAATGGGCATTTGGTCCACAGGACCAGACTAGAAGTAGCCCAAAATAAACACCTCCAAAACTCGTACAGCACCAGCTTGCATCTACTGGCCCACACAACTTGCTCATGTAGTGTGAATGTAGAACAGAGGTTTTTCTTTAATAAATGATTGCATAGGCATCCTTTTTCTGGTCTCTTTGTGGCTAGATCATGTCAATTTATGAGCAAGGTGTAATAGCGCTTTGCTGTGTTCATTCTACCTAGCATCAGGCAAATAAATTGCAGCTAAATGCTCAGTGTTGGGGTACTTTCCCATTTTCTATTGCTCTGCTGCAATTGCCATAGCAACAGAGGGTATGTTAAAGTAGTCCAATTAAAAAGATTTTAACCACTTTCTTTTGTCTAAATGGATTTTATGGTAACAAATTTGTGGTCCATTTTTTATAACTCTTCCACTATTGCTACTGTAACAGCATAAAAACAAATTATTCTAGTGTCAACAGTCTTTGGTTATTGTGTGGGAGAGACTTTTCCACCATAAAAAGTCTGAAATTTGTTATATTTTCATTCAAAAAGAGACCACGGGGGGTTTTGTAGAGCTGATTTTTGACCATTTGAAGTGTCTAGCTTGGGTGCAATTCAAAGCTACACACTGGAAGTAGAAGGCTAAATTTGTCACAGTTAATGTAACAGCTTAGAAGAGTTATTCAAATCACTTACATTAGCCTCCATTCTCGTACAAGAAATATATGATGGAGAAGGACCATCTGGCTCATAAAGTCCCTTCCCCTGCATGCAGCTGAACATAGATTTATTCAGTCCCTAGTTTCCAAGTCCTCAAATAAAGTTTCATAGGCTCAAGTCTTTAGGCTTATGAGAAATTGATGACCTGAACATTCTCTTCTTTTTATGAAAGAGATGCAGATGCATAGTTGTCTATGTATGTATCCACAAGTCCTGTATGATCCAGGCACAGGTCACCAAAACTTTTCTTTTTAGCTACCACCGCTGGCAGCATGATGTCAGGGTATATCATGTACACGTCACACGCAGCAGTGGCAGCTCTGCGTGCTGTGCCTGCATGTATGCTAAATTCAACATCTGTGACTGATGGGTCACGTCCATACCACAGCTTGGTTTATGCCGTGCTGTGGGGAAAAAACCTACTTTCAGGTTCTCTGGTGCAAATTTATAAGACTCCACACAGTTCAAGAGAGGAAAAGAGTTGCCAGTGCAATTTAGAGCAAAACCTGGTTCTTCGTCCTTGGACTAGTAACAGAATGCCTTGTGTTTATAAACTGTTTTTTGGAAAATTCTGTTGTGTTAAAGGTTAAGTTACATACAGTGTGAGTAATGTTTTGCATATTCTAAATGCCCCTGTGGGCTAGTTAAGGGAAACTAGTCAGCAATTCAAGCAACGCATTATTTTGACATAGAAGAACCACTGGTAGGAATGACAAAGAGATAAATAGCTACCTATTTCATTTTTTTGATCATAGAGCTTTTACTTTTCTTCTGATTAAAATGAGGAGGGTTAAATCACTCGCCTTGAAAAGTAATTAGAATGTATAATGAATTTAGGGAGAAAATTATGAAAATAAATTATTTCTGTTATCTGTTCTGAAATCTTCATATATTTTTCTGTTATGTTCCAGTTTTCATTACTACTCTTTCCTGAAATAAGTTCACTTGACTGTATACCTCTGATGAGCCTATATTGCTCTCACTGATACAATAAAAGGTCAGAAATATTGGAGACCATGTTCATAATTTAGACTATTTGCTTCACTTGCCCAGTCCATTTATGTGGCAATCTCACCACATGCACATTGTGTGGGTACAAGTAAACAAACAAGCTCCTCTCTAGATCAAAGCATACGTTCAATTAAGCTTGCATTTCAAAATAAATGATGTCTTAATCTTTTATAGCTTTTTAATTTAATATGGGTTTAGTCAGTTAATAGGTTAAATAGCAAACAAGAGATAAATATATGTGGCAAAACTGGTTAACATGAAGCCACGAATGCTTTTGGAAACTGGCTTTGGAAACCTGGAGTACCTCATAACTGAAATTGTTTTGTCACTCACATAATTTTCTCCAAAAATGAAATCTTGAAAAAACCCCAAGAAATAATAGTTCTTCCTGTCTGAATAAAATAGACTTAATCTTCATTTCTGAACATCCTCTGTTTGGTACAACTCTTAAGAAAACGGCCTGTGAAGCTGTTCCTGTGCACTCCATCTCCGGAGGTGGTACAGTTGTGATGAGATGGATTCAGCTCTGTCAGTGAAACTGTTTCTGGATTCTCTGCATCGCAAACTGGAATAAAGGACTCAAAACATCAAAAAAAGTGCTGAAAAGGTAAAATAAAATAACTATCCACATATTCTGTATTCTGTATTGTCTTTCCATCTTGATTTCTAGTCTGTAACCTACCATATTTCTCCTGTCCTTGTCTCTCCCAAAATCCATCTCCCCCTGTCATCATGGCCCTATCTCCCTGCATGTCATTGCCATGCTTCTTTACTTATCTTCTATCAAGAAAATAACATTTTGATTAGCTTCTGAAGGGTAGAACCTCTTAAGACATCCTCTGTATGCATTTCGTACTAAATGCTGCTTGTGGGCTCCCCTGCATTCTTTTTGGCTTCAGCTACTGCCCTGATTTCTTTCAGAATATTGAAGATAACGTGTGATTCCAGACCTCTACGCAGGGGGAAAATTTTAGTAAGTGGGGTTTCCTAGTTACTCCAGATCCGATGTCAGAGAAGCACTTAAGTCACAAACTCTTCAAGACCTAAATCTCCAATTCACAGGCAGTTAATGGAATGGCAAATGAGAGTAAAATGGGCTGGATTTATCCTTTTAATTAGTGTGCACTGACATAAGAAACTGGATCAAAAGATCGTTCACTTTATTGGATGGATTTTCACAACATCTAGCACTTCTCATTTCAATGTGTACAGAAGTACCTGGATTTTTAAAGATTTCCCACATGCCAAAGACCTTACTGACAATAATGAGAGCAGGTAGGCACTGACCTATCTTGATAACTTGTTCTTTTCCTTTCAGAGCCTTAAGATTTTGAAAATATGAATTCAGATCTTCCAGTAAAGCATTTTTTTGTCCATATGGCTGTTGGCTTATACCCTTGTAAAGCAGCAAAAAATATTTTAAACATTGTTTGCAATATTTTGAAGGGAAATAGAATGTGTAAAGCAATGTTTCAATGCTTTACGTTCTCAATATTTGGAATTATTTCCAAGACCAAAAAGGCACACTTAGAGGTGCAAACTCAAGATTCATATCAGAGCCTAGACTCCATGTCAGCTATTCTGAGCACTTGGAGAGTATTGAAAAGTCTTTCTTGTTCTTCACAGTAATATAGATTTACATTTCTCTCTCACGCAATGCAACAATGATATCTCAAAGGAAGAACAACCAGAGATTCGCTAATATTCAAAATGAACATGAAATATGAACTGGCAAAGTCTGTTAAACAGATGATAGAGCAGCCATATATTTTACTTAAAATACTGTCACTGTATGTACTAGACTCCTGTGTTTAATTCATGGAAACATTAATTACAGTGCTAAACTTCTCCTGACAAGCAAAGTATAACAAGTCTTCAAATAATAAAACACACCTAATTTCATCTCAACCCCTCTTCTATCAACAAATGCATGAGTGTGTCTCCAGAAGTACACAGTCTCATCTACATGGAAACCCAAATATTTAAAATTAGAGTCTCTATTGAGGGGGAGGGTTACTACAGAGGGACTCAATCTACAGCTGCTGTTTAATACTAGCCAACTTAAATCTCATGCCAAAGATGTCTAGAGTTTGTTTTCTTTTGTGAAGAAGCAGATGATTGTCCAGATGATACCCAGATGATTAAAAGGAAGCTGAATCTGTATCCTATCAAAGCCTCTCAGAAGCTCATCCGTAGGTTCTCCTTTCTCTCGCCATATACACTTCTTTCATGTGCAAAAAGTTGCAAAAATTTCAGACAAACAAAAGACTATTCACTAAATGAAAAAGAATACAGTAGTGTACCAGAACTAAATCTCTACAGCACATTGCTAGGTGATCATATCCGATGCAGTGAATAGCTTCCTTGCAATGACAATTATCCTGTGTTCTATCCTGCTTCATAAATGACCCCAGAAAAAGCAGTTGAAATAAGTACATTTATGGTGTAGGCCAACATTTGTAATATTTTACCATTAACCAAAGAATAGTGCATTTGTAGTAAATTTTTTTGCTAAAGAAATCTTTTTTATGAGGCCTGTTCGCAAAAGCCAAAACCTTCAAATCTTATGCCAAAGATGTGAGATTTCTGCAGTTGAGAACAGATTTTTTAAGAAATTGTTTTGAAGTTATTTTTAGGGACCACAACAATAATTTAGCACCTTAGAATACCCCTTGCATACCTTCTGTGCAGAATAAGCAAACACCAGTTTTATTTTTATTTTATAAGTTGTAATGAATTCCACTTTAGAGTTCTATGTAACTTAGAGGAGACACTAATTTTGTACAGCTTTAGTCTACTTCAGTGTACATAACTACACTACTTCCTTTATTGGAATAGGCAATTTTAGAGGATGGTTCATCTCACCTGTTTCAGACAGTAACTTTAGGATGGGATGAATCAATCTTGTGACTCCAATGGTGACATAAACAAGATTTCAAATTATTAGAAAGGGAACTTAAGCATACAGATGTTGCATAAACACCTGAGTATGACCAACAATAGTTTTTAATGCACACTGCATCCTGTCTGCCATTACCTGACCTCACAGGAGCAGGAATATAAAAAATATTCCTCACAGAATTTTGTGAGCATCGCTCACGTGGGTAAAGGCTGAGAGAACTGGGACTGTTCAGCCTGGAGGAGAGGAGACTGAGGGGGGTTTCATCAATGGTTACAAATATCTGAAGCAAGGCTACAAAGAAGAGGGAGCCAGGCTCTTTTCAGTGGTGCCCAGTGGCAGGACAAGAGGCAATGGGCACAAACTGAAATGCAGGAGGTTCCCTCTGAACATCAGGAAACAATTTTACTGTGAGAGTGACAGAGCACTGACAGAGGTTGCCCAGGGAGGTTGTGGAATCTCCATCCTCGCAGACATCATCCTGTGCAACCAGCTCTAAGTGGCTCTGCTTGAGCAGGAGGGTTCAACTGGAAGAGTTTCAGAAGTCCCTTCCAACCTTAACCATTCTGTGATTCTGTGTTACTACATCTGGATTCTGTTAATAATATTTAAATAAGGATGTTGCTGATTGCAGACTATTTAAATAATATGTAGGATTTTTGAGGGTGCAATTTGGCTTTACAGAAGTCCTGTTATCCCTCAACTTATGCTCCTTCTGCTCCTCTTGCATAATCACTGGTATTTTTGCTGACTTGAGTGAGTTGTTTGTCTCTTAAATGAACTGGTTCAGCTTTCTAGGTCAGCAGCATGTTAAACCTGGGGAAAAAAAAAAAGAATAATTTTATTTTTGTTTACCTTCTTGAACTGGCTTATGTGCATCACTTAAGTGTCAGTGGTGTAAGGGAATTCACAGTCAATGGCAGAAAGTCCTTTCCCCTTCCTTTTGCTATTGTCTGCAATGTCAGACTTAATCCTAAGAAAAGGAACAGCTTAAGGAGCAACTGTGTAATTTTTCTGCACATCCAACTAGATTTTGTGTGGTCAACATTGCTGATGGCAGCATATAGATCTAGCAAATGAGTATCAGCAATTTACCCGCTAGTAAAAAAGCTTGAGGTACTTGAGATCAGTACTGTCTTGGCTTACTGTCTTGGTCTAGACCCACGTACTCCAAATCTCAGCCCAGGTTGGCTGGAATCTTCTTAGAAACCTCATCTGGGTAACTTCGCTTTGTTACCTTCTCTAAAAATAGCATGTCTGGTTTTGCATGGTTTCAGCATGAAACCAAGTGGAACTCAATGGTTGCGACATCATTTTGTTTAGCTCTCAAGGGCACGTGTGGGTCTGTAAGCTAGAGCTGGGGCCAGCGGTGTGGGGAGCTGCGCAGAGCTGAGTGTGACCAAATGGAGCAAGCAAATGAGCCAAATAGGCACCTCCAGTCTTGTAAAGGGAAGCTGCAACTTCACAGACAAGTTAGCTAGTACAATTTATTCTAATTTATTACAGTAAACTACATATTAGCAAACATTAACAAATCAGGGGCAGATTTATGACAGGGAAGGCTACTGTGCTAATGAGTGGCCCCCTCATTAGCATTGCCTGGAGCAGCATGTGCTCTCTCTCAGACTTTACTTCCCACATTTTCCTGTTACCAACACAGCAGAAACAAGCCTTTCACATCCTGTAGTCTCTGACTGGGAGGAACCTTGTTTGAAAGTTAAAGAAGGGAACTGGCAGACAGTTCTTTGTATGAATTGCAGCTCCAGTTGTTCTTATTTGGGCGTTTATCTACTTGAAGAAGCACAGGAGTTACTGGGTACTGGGCACCTCTCAAAATTTGAGTCCCAGTTGTGGTTACTCTTTTGATGGTTGTAGCTTTTATGTGTTGCATTGCTGCTAACTGGCCATGACTATCAACTTTTCTGCTGCTTTATTCCTCTGTATACAAAATAGGATTCCTAACACTTGCCTATCACAGCCAAATGCTTTTGTTTTGTAAGATTTTTTCATAATTATATGTTTTTTTAATCAGTACGTATCAAGTGAAATACTGAACTGCATTTTCAGTATTATTGCATCTGTCTTAAAGAGGGAGGAAGGGTCTGTGGGTTTCACTGATTAATTGCTGTAAAGCATTTGAGGTCTTGGACTGGCAGGTGCTGTCAAGGCGTAAAATATGATCAACATACTTCTAAATCAGTGAAAGACCCAGAGTATCACAATTCAGAGAGCAAACAAACCTAATTGTTTACTCTCCACTCTGCCGCAGTCTGTAAGTGCAGACTTAAAATTAGTGTATTATACTTTGGCCACCCAGCTAAAAACCACAAAAATCCATATAAAACACCTTCCAAATTCCTCAACCCCAGATTGTACTAGTTTAAGAAAACTCTTTCTGTGGTATCTTTTCTCCTTTTAAGTACTTGGTCTTTTATTAAGTAGATAGCAATTTGAAAATATTGGAGTGATTTTTCTGCCACGGATTCGTAATCCAGCTGTTGATAAAACTTCTCCTAAATGGCTTTAATGCTAGGCTCTTCATTCCCCCCACCCTCTTACCTGGAACAACTCTAAAGAAAACTTCCCATACTGAAAATCAGCAAACTGTGTAAAGAAAATGCTGTGATTTTTTTGTAACCTATGAGAACATGATCAAGTCCTGGTTTATAGCAATCATTTAATTAGTTGTTGGTCCTTTGTCAGGCAGTCTGGATTTCGCTCTACAGACATGTGCAAGGTTCCTATTTTTTTTTTTTTTCTGTTCAAGACAATTTATATTCGCAATGTAACACTTCACTGAAGACAGGGAAAAGGAGAGCAACGCAAATGCCTGGATTTTCCGAACTGCTCTGGCCACTTTGAATCACCCCATAAAACTTCCAGATCCCTCTTCCTTGGGGAAAAGCACAGGTGGTGGTGGGTTGCAGGGGTTGTTCCGAAGCTAAGCATCTCCTGGCCACCAGCGGAGAGGGTGTGGAGGGGAGGGAGGAGGTGTTGCTGGGGGGGGCTGGGGGGGTCTGGCTGCTGCCCGCCTGCCAGTGCCCCGTGTGGGTCTTAGCAGCTGGGGAGAGACGGGGCTGCTGAGGGGAAACAGGGCGGAGACCTTCAGTTTTGCTTGAACTACTCTGTAACGTTTTTAAAAACTGAGGCATTTCTGAGAATAACAGAGAGTGGAGAGGAAGGGAAAGAAAAAAAAAAGGAGAACTAGAAATGGAGCAAAACTCCCAAGCATCATTCATTTACTGGTGAAGGGGACGGGGAAAGGGAAAACATGGGAATGCAAAGTTTTGAACGGCTGACATTTTGAAATCTGCAGTTTGGAAAACCTTGAATTATCTGAAAAATTGTTCAGATTTTTTAGCAATTTTCTTTTAAAATCATAACTAGAAATTTAATTACTATACCTTGTACGCTCCACTGATCCTCTTGGGATGGATAAAGATTTAGTGAGGGTAATTTTTCCCCCCCATACATAAATTAATGTATTTTAAGACCAGAAAGAACTGTTCATCTGACGTCATACGTAACAAAGGCAACAGAGTTGCTGTGTGTTAATTCCTTCTTCAAGTCAGATAGCTCCGATTCCGCTGAAGCATACCATGGAGAAGTCTTTCCACTGCAAACCATTAGCCCCTTGTTTGTACATCAGTGAGCTCCATTGTCCTTTTCGGTACCCCCATCACTTTGGGAAGTCTAATCTACCAGGGACTCTCAGATCCAGCAGAAGTCCCGTCCTTTTGGTTCCCCTCCCCTAGTCCTTGCAGAAAGTCATTAGTCTTTGTGATTAAATACATGACTTCTGATCATGACAAAAGTCATATCATTACATAAGCAACCAAAATAAAAAAGTGTCAGTAAACCAGCCATTGCACTGTTTTTTTTCACCACTCCTCTCACGTTTGTGCCAAAAGCAAGCTGTGGTGATATCTGGGGTTTTTTTCACCTTTAATTCATTAATTAAAATGTAAATTAAAATTTAGGGTCAAAGATTGTCCCTGTGGGACTTTAATTGACAATCACTCCATGTTTATAGATGCGTTTCAAGACCTGCTGGTTTCTAATCTATCTGCTGTGTGCCCTGTTGACTTTACAGCATTCTAGTTTATTGTTCATAATATTGTCTGGTGTCCTGCCAAGAGATATTTGATTTGTTTACATTGTTACTTTTATAAAATCCATAATTTCACTTGCTATTAAATAATCAATTGCCATTGCAGACTTATTGCCTCTTGGCATTTTTTTCTGCAGAGAGGAGGGAAAGCAGAGGTGACAGCCAGGAGCTGTGAGGAGTCAGGAACCCGGCAAGGGCACAAAGGAAAGGATCTGATGGAGAGCAGTGCGGGCAGTGAAGGTTCGCGTAAAGGGCTTATAAAGGAACACTTTAAGCAGGGGCCCAAGTTGAGAGCCTGGGCCCTCGGGAAGCACAAGAGAGGAGGCACCGTCGTGCTAGTAGGAGCATGGAGGCAGCAACTCCACCTGACAGGCAGGGATGAACATTTTGGACGTCAGCATCTGTGAGTAATGCCTACGAATCTAAGAGAGATGTCTGTGTGACTCCTCACATTTCTCTCCTGTGTTCAGTCTGGCCTCCTCCAATGACTCCATAGTAAACATATTGCAGCAGAACCTTAAGGTTTCTCCAGTTTCATATTTCCTGTAAGTTATCACATCTGCTATGTGATGAGATTATATAGTTGCTTATTCTCTACATGTACAGCATATTCAGGTCATACACTAAATTTGTGCTCTTGAAAAAGCAGATGTATCTGTTTCTTCAGTAATACATTCCTCTTCCAGCCTAGAAAAACATAAGAAATCAAGACTGTCATTTATGTTACATCACAATCAACACCCCCTGATTTCATAAACTGTTGACAATAGTCTCAAGAATATAGCCTGCTACTTTTTAGAAAATTACATTTTGCAAAATCCCTACTAACAGTAACTAAACAGACATTATCCACATAAATACTTTTATTAAGTGGAAACTTTGATAGAAATCTTCTGTATTTAACCACTAACCTCAAATGAATACAGCACACTGGAAAAAAATGTAACTATTTTCTTGGAGTGGGTTACTTTTATTGGCTTCACTAATGCCCTTCAATATATATTCTTTGCTCATTTTACCCACAAGCAACTTTTGGCAGGTTTTTTTTTTTTGTTGTTCTGTAAATACAGCAGTGATCAGAAGCCACAGCAACAGAGCATTGAAGTTTGTCTCACTTTGATTTGCTTCATCTGGAAGCGAGAAGATCCAGTAGCGTGCCAGCCTGAAGCATTTTCCAAGTTGTGCACATTAGAAACTACACCAGGGCACTAGAGTAATGCATTGGCTTCCCTAATCATAAGAAAAGTGCTAGGATGTGTTTGTGTAGAGAGAGAGGATGAAAAAGATGAAGGAGATGAGATACTGTCCTACCACTTTGAGAAGCCTGATGAGAAAATACAGGGATTTTCTGAAGAAATGGACCTAGACTCGAAGCATTCAAAAAAAGCCAGCTACATAGAGTAAGGAGCAACACGTTCATTCTACCAGTGCACAGTCAATATTAAAAGGTTTGTAACTATGAAAATGTGTTAATTCTTTTCACTCAATTTATCCCTTTTTTTTAAGGGAGGAAGAGGATATTGCTCTTCCAAGCTGGGATCAGTGAAATAGCACGTCTCTTCACACATGTACACACATGTGAAGGGCAAATCATGCAGGTATTTCATATGGTGCTCTCCAAGCAGTAACTCCTCGGGGCAAAGGCCTGGGCTCCTATTCTGAGAAGATCCTCAGAGTCAGCATTTGGTCAGTCCTGTGCCAGACATGCTGTGTCAGGCAGTCATGGCATCCACACATGGCAAGACTGACTCTTTGGACCTTCTCTGCCTATAGGTAACAGCTACGAGTATGTGCACCAGATGTATAGAAAGTGCAATCTCATTGAGTGAACATATTCATAAAGATTTCTCTAGCTAAGCTCCTGTAGGTTTTATAATTAATTTCTGTTTTGTTTACACTCTGTTGTATTTCATTTCCATTCCCTTGCTGGGCAAATAAGATTTTGCTTTCATGATTACTCTTACGGAGTCTCTGCTTTACCAGGTGACCCAGCAGTAAGAATAGGGTACAGATTAGGTATGGGTAAATGATTGCATCTATGCTGGCATACTCAGAGCACACAACAAACAAAGTATGTTGACTTTCTGCTTCTCTGCTGGCTTTCTGGCAACTGCAGGTGCTGCAAGACGCTACCTGATCTGGCACAGAGTAGGGTGACAAACAATGATTCTACATAAATCCTGACATCATAAAAATAACAAATTTCCAATAGATTGTGTTCAGGCTATATTAGAAGTTTTTTTTTATTCTGTGGCCAAGATATTTTTAGAACAAGGTGCTAAAATCCCTAATCTGGATTTACTGTACCATCAAACAACAGCCTGAGTTTAATGAGAAGAAGGGTTGTTGAGGCAGTGTATTCCAAGTCAATAGTGCAAAGTCATTTGGAAAACATGATTCTTGTAGCAGTTTTTCTGTTGTGATTAGTGGCCCTCAGGAGTTAGCTGGAAGAGCACAAAATTGTTGTTTGTGGCTTCCTGATTCAAAAAGTGGCCTACTATTTATTAAGCATTATTTAAGGCTACCTGCTTTTAAAATATGCTGTTTACAAACAATGTCCAGGCATGACTTTATACCTACAAATCACCAAATCATTGTGGCACATCCTGCTTCTTTGAACTGGTCTCTGCATTGGAGGACATTACATGGAAAATGGCACTGCCAGTTCACGTCCTCTGGCTTTGTCTTCTCCCTCCCTATCTCTTACAAAGTGAAAATGTGGCAAACTTCATCACGTTAATTGCCATGAATTATATTCTTATCTCTGTCTCGATTCTTTAAAATACCAGTGTTTCAAACACTGTGTTTTATATCCACTACAAGAGGACAAAGCTCAGCTGAAGAAAGTAGGTTGTTATTTTAAATGAGGCATCACAGCACTGAACTGTTCTGAGTCCAGTGTTTAGAGTGAAATCCAAAAATCTCAGTTAATTTGTTGTCCTTCCTGTACTGGCCTGGGGAAACAGGCACTTCGCATGGAACCCCAAATCCTGTAGGCTGTGCGGAGACCTGCTCAGGGTTGTTAGAGAAAACAGGTATATATGTTAAGCTGACATACTCTGAGGTGCTTGGTGCTTGATGCACATCTGCCAAAAAGCACTTCTGTCTATTTGAGGTCTGTTGCTTACTCCCCTTCTCCCCGTGGTGGAAACTTGAAACTGTTCCCTTAAGTAATCGAGCAGGGTTCACATTTTTCTTCTGAAACTTATTGACTGGACAAGGACCGTTTGGGGTTGACAGCCTGGGGATTACAGCAATTGCAAAGGAAGCACTTAATTATTTTTTCTTCTCAGCCTGAAAGAATTCACATGAATATCTGCCACCTCCCAGGGAAACGTGAGCCTCCGCTAACCACACACTGGCAAAGGATGATGAGGAGAGCAGCGAGAAGGCACACAAAGCGCTCACCAACCCTTCTGTTGGAGCTGGACCACGCAATTTCACAAGTCAATGAGCTGTGCAAACCTGGCTTTAAAGTCCAGTGGTTAGTCACTCATATGAAAAAGAGGCATCCTGGGTTTTGACTCCTCTATTTTGTACTAAATAACAAGATTTAGATTGTCTGTATGAGGATTTGTGTGTGCACCCCTGCCTCTCCACCTCTTAGCCACAGTGCTGGTGGCCGAGATGTTCACAGGTTAGTGTCAGCGCCAGTGCTGCAGCTTCATTTCCACTGCAGGTATGTGCTTGTTGCATAGAGTCCTGCATCCGTTCAGGAGCCATGACCCTGCAGCTAAACTTACTTGCTTCCCTGGACCTTCAGGGACCCTCAAAGATACCCAGCTCCAAGACAGTTTCATCTAAAGTAGCACAGTCCTACTATCCCCTTGGCCTGTGATCCAGGATGCTCTTCTTGTGCATGTTCCCGCTCAAGTACATCAGTTGCCTGACTTCTGTAGAGGATGCTACTTCATCAGGTTCAGGGATCCAGAGCTTTGGATTTACATGGTTCTTCCCTGATATTTCTTTAAGCATGTAAACTCTGTATGTGCTCGGATCCAGGTCTGAAAAACACTCTCTGTGAAATGCAGCATAGGATTGTTCATATTAATTTTAAAAATAAAATATAAATATAAAAACAGGTAAGAAGATTCCGTCTAATTTTTTGCCATTTACATAGCGTAGAAGTTGCCTGTGACATAGTGAAAAAAAATCAAAGTCGTGCTGCACCCTGTTTGTGGAGAAATCTAAAGTGGTCAAATGTAATACAGACCTTACATAAATGGTAGGAGATGGCTGCAGTCAGACACAATAGGCAAAATGAAAGAAATGGGATTCTGACATTTGTGTTTCGGGATTAATTGAACCTTTGGCATTTTGCAAAGCGTCCTACCCATGTTTTAAGTGTGTGGCCTCTACCAAATTCAGGACGAATTTTTTCAGAAACTTTAGAAATATGGCTGTAGTGGTCCCAGTTGTTCTATGTCATTTTAATTGACCAAAGTTTTACTTAAGAGTACTTATGTCTCAGAAGCATGACTGGTTTGTCTGTGTGTAAATACTGCCAGCAGTTCCACTATTCTAATCTCACTTTTGACATTAACTCATGCTGTGGGTATGAGTTCGCAACTGAAGTTTAATTGCTGATCTCACTGGAATTGGAGCTCTGCCACTAAATTCAATGGATAGATTAGGCCTTTAGCCATTTTGTCTCCTTGCTTCCGTATTACCAAGAACAAATGAAAAATGATTGTGCCTGGTGCTAGAACAGTGGTCAGGGCAGAACCACTATTATGCAGCTATGTCTTGAAATGTGTAGATGTTTTATATTGAACTGTCACTGCCTAGTGAATAAATGTAGTGCTGAAATTGAGGGCTAGATGCCCAGCCCTGCCCTCCAGACTAAGAGTGTGGACACATGGGCTGCAGCAGCGACACCTCCGATCTACTCTTCTACTAGCCCTGGCCCTCCTGCCTAGCCAGTGGCTCAGCTTCCCCAGGGGATGTGATCTTCTCCAAGTTATCCCGTTGCTTGGTACCAAGCCACCAGTGAGCTGGAGATACATGTTGACTCCTTTGGGCTAATTAAGAATTAAATTTGATTTCTCTCACTTCCTGGGTGAATATTCTACAAACTAAACAATTGTACACCCAGTGCTACCATAGCATCAGATGTGGTTAGTTGTAGTCCTGGCCACAATTAATATTTCAGTCTTCTCCAGGGATTTTTATCTGAGTTCAAGTACCAATCCAGCGAACCCATTAAATGAGAGGTGTAGGTAGGAGATAAGCATCCATTTTTTCCAGTAATGAGTAGATGTGGGAGACTAAAAGTAAATACTTTCTAAGTTTTCAAGCTAAGAAGGGAGGCACCTAATGAATTTATGTAGCTATAAATGAGACAGTCCTGGATAGTAGGACAGACTGTATTTCTCTCTGAGACTGTGGCGAAGTTTGGGCACCCATTTCACATTTTAGACAGAACTTGTTCAGACTGGATCTGACTAAGAGAATCAGTGCAAAAATTAACAATATTATATTTCCCCCCCCCCAAGATTTACAAATGTACATTAGCTGTAATAATATGATCTCTTTTAATAATGTTCCTTCTTCAGAATTCTGCTGTGCTTTAGGTCTTCTTACGTGTATGGGTTTAGTCCACTGGCTGCATCACTCGCTTCCTCACCAAAGAGCAGATACTAGTGGGTAGTGAGACAAGAATTCTCATCCAGTTCTCCTCAGCCTTGAAGTGCACTATACTATCTATATTCAATAGTAATAACTTATGTCAGATGGGAGGCCTTGGAAGCCCAGAAACTTAAAAAGCAATTATACTGAGATGTCTTAGATGGTAGAACAACAGCAAATGGTAAAAAAAAAAACAAAGAAAAAAAGTTATCCTCTCTCCAATGCTCTGCTATGTATTATATTCCCAGTTCAGTGGAGAGGGAGATTAATGCAAATCTCCCAGACAGGTAAACAAGTCTGGGAAAGAACCACCCTCTGGGAAAGTTGCCTCAGTTCACAAAGCCAGATAAACACAGACTTTTTTTAAAGAGACAGGTTGGAGACAGGGCCCCAGCCTGGAGAGGAGTGGAGAGGACTGGCAAAGACACAGAGCAGAACAGTTTCATGAATTTGTGTTTCTGTCTACTGGTACATCTGAAAGTCAGCTGAAGATGGTGCGCAGACTTGACTGTCATATGGCTTGTTTTCTCCATATCTCTTTGTTCTAAAAAAAGAGATACTCTCCAGCATGAGAGTGGCCAGTCCACTATGTCAAGGTCCCTGGGAGAGAACAGGAGTAATACTGCTGAACTTGGTCAGACCACATAAAAAGCTGCAAGAGTTTAGAGTGCGAACCTGGTTTGAACAGAAACAGCCATTTTAACATGCATAGCAGAGGTGGAGAAGACTGCAAGGAACCACAGTTTAACCAGCTGCAGTGCAAACTGCTGGAAGGTGTTGATCAGCCCCCTAATATAAGTCCACTCTTACTCTGTTTGCCCTTCCACAATTTATATGGCTTTTGGATGTCCTCTAGTTTATATGATACATACTATTCACAGTCCGGCCTGTCTGCAGGAATAATATTTGAAAAATCCTAATCTGAATTCCCCAATATTTTTTCCACACGAGAATTATTGCCTTGGCTGAGCATTCCTCAGTGTCTTCTAAATCACCATGTGTCTGTATAATATGTATGATTGAGTACTTTGTAAATAGCTTTATGTTTAATAAGAATCTGCAAAGAAGGACTTTTGATGAATTAGGTGTCTTTTGTGGGGTCCTAAAGTCTTTTCCTACCTGCTTGGAATGTATTTTGTTCCTTTTGATGCATTCAGTTGAAGCACTGGTGTCTCTGTAAAGAAATGGTGTGAGGTTATAAGGTAGTGGCTACATTCAGTATACAGTAATATTAGCAGCTCCCATCCAATTCATATGGCCTTTACAATTTTGTGCAGCATAATTCTCTCCTGATGTGAAGGACTTAAGGAAAGTATTGAATATAAAATCACTGTATAGTATACTGTTACTAAATCTTCTGTATCATGAGAATTTTAATCAAGTCACAAGTACTATTATTTTCAGCAAGTCATCTTTTTTTTAATGGGACATAGATGACATCACAGGATAACAAATCTTTTCCAAAATCCTTACAAAGTTTCCTCTGTGAACTCAAAGGATCAGCTCCTTCAACACCACCTGTGAAGTCCTTACAGCAATAACTTGGTGAACTGACACTCAATACCCTTACTGAAGTCAGCTGATTCAGGTGGTGTTCTGTGCAGTGCTTTAGTGGTTGGGGCACGAGATTCCAGGGTTCACGAAGAAGCATTGTGTTCTGGTGGTGGGCTCATGGGGTGCTACAATAAGTCCAGGCCACAACAGGCACTCAGTCATAGGGCTTGAATACAAGACTGGGCTGAGGTTTTTCTCCACAGCTGTCGGTGTGAAAGGTATTAGCCTGGTCCAGAAGGTAAACAGTTGTCAAATAATAGGAAAGGGGTTTAATTTTGTGTGATTTTTCTTTGCTGTTAACTCTTGGTTAGGTAGGAAGCAGAATAGAGGTTATTTGGTATGATCTCTTCAAGTCTGATTCTTATAACAGAAAGCCAACATTGAAACACCGTAGTCTCCTTGCCTATCCAGGCTTCATGAGAATGAATCCATATGGGGTGGCCTCTTAACACATCTGATAAATATGGTGGTATGACTGAAGCAATAATTCTAGTAAACCACGTAGCTTAAATGTTACTCCATGGTTAATGAGAGCAGGGTACAGAATGTGCTCAGTGGGGTAACCAGCTCAGTAACCAGTGGCAAAGCTCCCAGATAAGAAAATGTAAAGTTTTTGTGGGAAAACATTGTACCATTTGAGGCACACTGTAGTTCTGCCCACACTTAGTAAGAAGAACCCAATGTAGTAAAATGTTATGATAATAGCTGCTGAGAACTAGCAGTGAAATATAAGCACCTGCATATTCCAGTTCCCTGTCTTTAAATCAATTGTCAAAAAGCCCATCCCTTGCTAACAAGTTAATAATGTTTGACCTCACAGCAATCAATGAAAACTTTGTCACTGACTTGTAAAGGGCCCCAGGGAGAGCCTTCCCAGGCATGTCTGTTCTTTCAGCAGTACCATCTGGCTCCTCCAGCCCAAGAAATCTGATCAACCTCAAAAGATTCTGAGAATAGTGTTTAAAAGGTTTAAGAGACCTTATTACAGCTAATATTTCCTATAGCTTGGTTTGTCTTTTCTTCTTACACTGTTGTCAAAGACTACCCATATTTGACCACCCAGTTCAGAGGTCAGTCTCTTGTAAGACTATTTCAGTGTTTGTAAGCAATTAAAGGCAATTCCCACCTTCTTTCATGTGACCTATAGCTACAATTTTCATTATTGTTACATTATCTGCAAACGGTTATACAATGCTTTCCATCTTCAAAAAATTCAGTATTATTGAAAGCATTGTGGACATCTGTGTGATAGAAATACTGAGGGGAGGATTGTGACATCTGCATTGAAATCACTAGAAATGTTCCAGGAGCCTTCAGTGGAAAGAAATTTATCTGACTGTGGTGTGAGAGGCATTTCTTGTGATTTCAAAGTTTGGTTTTATTGTCAGGAGGAAATAATTTTCTATGGGATTCCCATGGAAGCTCAGAGATTTGACATAATACAATCGGGCACACAATGTTAGAACAACCACTAGTGGGCCAGAGTGAAGCACCTTGTCTGTCTCTGGGGAGAGTGGTGGATGCCTTGGGAAAAGGCATCATGCTTCCTCTGCCCTTTTTCCAGCCTTCTGCAGTCCATAGATTTATTGAAATACTAGTTGTATTTTTGTAATTTGAGGTTGTGGATGCATTGTTTTCCTGTAATTTTATCTATTGCTTTTTAACCGTTCCAGATTTTGGCTTCTATACCATTCTTCGTAGTGATTTCTGTGACTTAGAGACAGTGAATGCATGCCTCTTTTTACTGCTTCCAAACTAGTGTCTGCTAACTTAATTTGTTGCCCCTTAGCTTTGTGTATAAACTGCTGAATTATTGCACCCTGTTCATCTTCTGCTGCTTACGATTATCACCAGCGACTTCTAGCATAGCCCTTTGAGTCTTCTCTCTTCCAAACTTATAAGTTCTAGTCTACTTAACCTATTCTGATATGGAAGGAAATCTGTACTTATGATTATATAATTGTTGCCTCTGTACCTTTTCTTATGCCACTGTATTCTTTTGACATGAACATCATCAAAACAGCAAAAAATAATCAAAATTATGACCTATCATAGATTTGTAATAACAGCATAATAATGATTCAGCTTTTGTTCTCTCTTCTAAGACTTTCTTTATCTACCTTTGTAACCAGCACTGAGCATTGAGCAGATTTTTACAGACTTACTCACTGGATCCAAGATCTCTTTCTGTAGTACTAATATTTCGTTTAGAGCCCACCACTGTATAGATCTAGTTAGGACTGGTTTTGTTTATCATCCTGCATTTATAAGCATTACATTTCCCCTGACAGTTCATTACCCAGCTACTAAGTAATGTGAATATTCATTTTTAAAACCTTGAATTACCAGCAAATGTCATTGTCTTGCAATCCTCTCCCTCTTCTAGGTCATTTATTATTGCATTGAACAACGCAAGCCCCAGCACAGATCCTGGTAATCTCATTTTCCTGTAAAATCGGCTCATGTTTTCTACTCTTTGCTTCTACACTTTGATTAGAACTGAAGTTGTGAGGGGATCTTCTGTGCTATGATGCCAGATTAGTTTCTTTGAGATGAATGCTGCAAAATTATTTTAAAATCTACACTCACTACACAACCCGGATTTCCCACATCTGCCTGCTCTTCAGCATCTTTCAAAACCTCTGGTAAATTTGAGAGATATGACTTCCTTGTGCAAAAGTAGTGTCCGCTCTTCCCTACTATAAAATGTTAGTCACTTTTTTGATTGATGATGGAATATTTTTATTACAAGCTTCTACTAGTTTTCCTGATATGAACATAAGATTTCCTAGTCTGCTGTTCCCTACAGCCCTTTTGGAAGGTTTTTAAAAATCTTTGTCCCATTGATAATTTCTCATTACTCTGTTGTTGAGACCATTTCAAATGTCAGTTCTTCCTGTTTGTTAAACGGATTCCAGCTCCTTTTGCAAAACCACAGACATGTCTTTAAGTGTGCTGTACAATTCAAAACAGGACGCAGATTTCTAGATCTCTTCTTTGTAGTAAAAGCTGTTACAAAATTCTGCTTTATTTAGAACAGTTACCTTGTCCCACTGAGCAGTTTTTCCTCACGAATGAAACAACTAGGTATTAGTAATGCAGTGAGTCATTACGGCCACATCCTTGCAATCTGTAGCACGAGGCAAGATAAGAACCCAGCTGAATTGATGACTTCACCTCTGTTTCCTTCAGTGGACAGGAATTAAAGACTCACTCAATTGTACCGGGAGTTGGATACCTGCATAGTCACAGAATATGCTGAGGATAGAAGTTTCCCAAAATAAATCTCCAGCCTTCAGCCAGGCAAGATTTTTATTTGCTACATTTATTGCCACTGATTCCGGTTTCATATCTGAGTAAAACCTGAATAGGATTCGTTCACTGATTCTCGTGAAAAGCAAACTAATCTCAGGATCACAATGTTTCGATTAGGATTTAGATTTATAGGATTGGAAGTCTTGGGCATCTCTGACTGAAATTCTGTATAAGTTTACAGATTGTTTTTTTCCGTGGCTGTGTTTTTAAATTTCGGAGTTTTCCCCACCATTGTTTTGATTTTAGAAAGCATGAGCCCCAGTGGCCGCTATAATCTTCTACCTTATTGAAGTGTGTATTCTCCCATCAGCCTCTCAGGAAAATTTAACCACATAAACAGTTTTCTCTGGCCAAGACAGCTCAGAAAGTCTACAGCATAGAGCGCTGCCATCGGGAAAACAGAGTTTGGAATTGAGAATGTTTTTGCTGGGCTGATGGAAACTTGGCACACTGCATGATAACTTAAAGTTAATGAATGCTGGTGGAAAACAGAACCCAAAGTTCTGGCAGTAGAAAGTAAGGCAGGACTGGAAGTTTAGCAAACAAGCTGCTCATACACAACCCCAGCTACGAAGGGTGGGATTAGCGTTGGTCACTGTAATGTCAAGTGAAAGGGAACAGGACCGAGGCAGACAGGAGCTGTGCAGCCAGCGCTCCTGCAAATGGACTGCACCGGCGAGGTCTCACAGATCTCTCCTTGCCCCTGCCCTCCCCAAGACCGTGCGCTAGAGGGTAGCTGTTGTACAACCACCCTCCTCTAAGGTGGTGCCACCATGCTCTAGGCCAGAGGCTACTTTATATCCAGGTATGTGAGTGCCTTTCGAGTTTGCTAAGTCTAAAATACATAGCCTCAAACTGCCTAGCTGGCTGTCAGTTAACTGCATAGGCTGATTATTTTAAGTACTGAAGTTTCTATCACGTAAATTTCTTCCATGTCTAAGTGTTTGCAACTGTTCATACCCTGGAGTTGCCAAAACATCATCACGTGAGCATCTTTAGCTTAGGTTTCAAACATATTTGAGGTATATAAATTAGATATCGTTCTGCGTGGCTGGCTGGCAGGGCCTAATCCAGTCAGCAGACTCAGATCAAATCTTAATTTCTGCTCTTGATTTAAAGTGAGACCAGGCAGTATAATACCCCTTTTACTTTTGTGGTTACAGCATTATCCTGCAGTTAATTTCCTGTTCTGCTTGAGTGCTTATCTCAGCAAGCGGACGATGAGGTATTCATCCTCACAGAGCTGTCTGGGGGCATGTTTTGGGATAGTCAGTGGGAAGAGACTTGCGTTTCAGTTAAACAGTGAGTGCTTGCCCCAGAAAGGTGGAGAGGGCCTGAGCTCTTGATCCTTCCCATCCTGGGTGAACATGCCAAGCTCTAGTACAAGTTTCCTTTGATGGTAAGGGTTACTGCACCCTGCTTTAGATTTCATTGCAGAAGGAAGGACAAGGTATCCTGCTCTGAAATGCTCAGTAATCTGAAAACTGGGCATGGAGAGCATGTGGATACAAGTTCTCCTGTGCAGAAAAAGTACTAAAACTCTGTCTCCCCTCTCTGAGGTGAAGGCTTGTAATCATTACGAAAGGGATAACACATTCCTCCTGCTGTGTTTTGTGAGAAGGGGGTTGGTTTAGGGACCTGTGATCAAGGACAGATCCTTTTTGCTGGATCCAGGGGTGCCAGTCCTGGTTCACAGCAGCTGCTCATCCCTACAGTTCTTCACGCTGTTGACACATGCACGCCCTAATTCGCTTTAGGCATAACAAACGAGATCAGCTATCAGCTCAGTGAAGGTCGTTGGCATGATCCTGGCTGAATTTCCTTGGGGTGAGGTAGGGAGTTGCCCCACAGACTGAGTCAGTCACAGGTGGGCTGGGGCATGAGTCTCCAGCTGGGGAAAAGAGAAAACATCTGCTTCTGCTCTAACTTTTGGAGGGAGTTCAAAGCTAAAAATACCTCATGCGGGAGGTTCCTCCTTTTATTGCAGAACTCTATGCTGAAATCTCTGGCAAAATGGGTTTAAAAGCTCTGGATTCACCTAAATCGCTCTTTGGCAGAGTCCACTACCTCATCATGCCTTTCTCCAAGTGTGCACTGTTTCTTTCTCACTTGGAGTCCAGTTCTGGCCTCCTTGAAACTATTGCCAAGATGCCCCTTAACGTGGCAGGAATAATATTAGGGAGTGCAGGGACAGATACTCTGAGTCTTTTCACCTCTGCTGTCCTGGATGCCTCAGGTGGGCTGAGTAAGTCCCTGTCTCCCTCTTCCCAGTCACCTCTGCTGCTCCCAGAACCTGGCTTTCTCCTTAAACCTCACCTCCTCTTCCTCGTGTTCCTTCTCCGTTACTTTTTCTTGTCACCTCTCCTTTACCAGCTCTAGTGTTTGGCTGATCCTGCACTAGGACATTTTCTGCAGATTTAGGAGTTTCAGCAAGCTCTGTCAGGGCCAGAGGAGCCTGGGGAAGGGACAACAGGGGAACAGGGATGGGTTGGGATGTATTAGGACTGAAGCAGCCAGCAGTTAGTCAGTTAAGGAAATGCAGCCCAGATCCATTGACACAACTGCTTGTATAATTGCACCTTAAGCCAGTTCAGTCAGACATCAGTTTCAACAGATTAAATGCCACATAACTTGGATTGTTTTGACCAAAGTGGGTTAGAAATGAATTGCACTAACACTTTATCCTGGTGGATCTGAAAGGTGTAATGAAAAGAGGAGGTGGAACTTGGGGTAAAATGAGCAATAGGTACCTATAAATTATGACCAAGCTTAACTTTGGCCAAAAGGGAAAGTGCAATGTCAGTTCTGTGTTCCAGCAAGGTCATTGCTGCCATGAAACTACATCTCACTAATATTAAGCAATTTCAGAAGAAATTATCATCCTGGAGTAAGGTCTAAGGGTGTATTTTTGGGTTTGTAAGCTCCAGGTTACAGATTTCTTGATGAAAACATTTAGCATGTTTACTAGGGGTCACCTGATATATATTTATTTTGCAAAGAGAAAGCAGCTTTTCCAGATTCCTACTGTCATTTCAGTCTTTATATATTTTTCTCTACTCTGTGCTAAGAAGTAAAGACATTACTAATATGAATTGTATAAAAGTCAGAGAGAAAGAGAGAAAAAAGTAAATAATTCACGAAAATTTGTCTTAGATGCCAACAATGGGAGAGCAGCTGTGGAGTTTTCTATGTGGTCTGATAGAGTCACAGGCTGTGATTTTCCCATATAGTAAAATTAACATCTATATTGCTGGGACAAAGCTCCAGATTATCTCTGTTAAGAAAACAAAGGAAAAGGTAAATAGGAGCTTTAAATATGCATATGCTTATTTCCTTTCAGACTTGAGTCATCAAAAGGAAAGTTAAATTTCATTTCATTTGGGAGGTTAGACCAATTACTGTGTGGCAGAAGAGAGAGCTAACACATGCTTTAGACTTTGGTTTCATTTGACTGGAAAGTGACTATGCAACCATGTGAACAGAGTTTTAAATCATTTAATATCTTTTGTATACTGAATAAGTTGAAGTTGGCAAAAAGACAGCTTCCCTCTTCATATCAGCAGCAGAAATAAAAAAGTATTTATCACATCAATGGGCCTAATTTCTTTAGATTTAAAGAAGGCTGCATTACGTGTCTCTCTCTAAAAGATTTATGGTAGAGTACAGGTAGCATTAATTCCCAAATTAAAGCAATAATCTTACTGATAAAACCCTGAAATTTTCTTTAACTAGATCTTTTTTAAACAGTTGGATGACCTTTGCTTTAATCAGGGTTGAATCTAGGTCAGATGATATTATGTATCAAATATATTTTAACTCAAAATACATATTCCCTATGAATATCACAGTGAGGTTTAAGTTAGGTTTCGCCTTGCATCTGTGTAACATTAATAATTAAAATAGCTTGATTTTTGCTCTATAACTTTATTGTTAATTCTCTGCTAAGGATAAAGCAGGCTATACATAATTTAAAGCTGTCCTTTATTCTGATTATTTACAATATTATTTTTTGTAGAGGTAAACACATATGCCAATCATCATCATCATATCATAAGCCTCTGACATGCAATGATTGTTAATCTGCCATATCCTTTAGTTTACCGCAGTTCATTGGCACTATCATTGTTATTGATGACTTTATTTTTTTTAGACACTAATTGAGCCATTCGTCAAGAGAACAACCAAGGGTGGAATTGCAAGATAAAACATCCAGGTCAATAACTCATCGAGCGTCTCACACCTGAAAATGTGCTGGAACATGTAGAAGCCACGGGCTGATTTGATACCTGGATGTGCCAGGATTGTTAGCAGTGGGAGTGTCAGTGAATACAAGGGTGCAGGTGCCTTGCAGTGGTTGCTGTGAACCCACACACTCACACTATTACATATTTCAGTAAAAAAGGTCTGCTGGCAAAAGGTCTGAGAAAAAAAAATAAAAAAGACCTGTTAACCAATATCAAATGATTTCCAAATTCACTTTTGTGTAATGTGGTTCTGAATATATTTACAAACTTTTCAAACAAGCAGGCTGAGTCTGAGATGTATTCAGCCATCTAAAGATGCAGATAACTACTGAAAGAGACTTACATAACTAATTTGGGCCCAGACTTCCCAGCATATTTACATCAGATGGTGGTCTTTAAATGTGTTCAGGCTTTTTTTAAAAGTAGGAGCCTAACAAGATTGGGTGAAGTGTCCAAGCTCATGATATGGTCAATGGAGAGTATCAGCAAGACCACAGAAATCTCTCTTTCCATTTGCTATAAAATGCCCCTGTATGCATTTTTAGTGTCTGCTTGTTGGAGCGAGTTGATGGGAAAAGGGTTTAGCACTGAAAATCCCATTCTGTATGCTCACCCCACACTTTTTAATTACTAAATCCATATGTAAGTCTACCTGTAAGTACAGTGCTGCTGGTTTTATAACTGAAAATTTTGGGACTAAAAGTGCTGCTCTTCCATGAAGAAAACCAAGAATAATGCTTCAGGAAGTCAGAGCTATTTCAAAGGCTTCTATGCACAAGAAAATAATCACACTTTGCCTTAATTAACATAACTGGCAGTTAGATGAAAGAATCCCAAAATGAAGGATGAATATTTTGGCGATGTTTGAGATAAGAAGATGAATACCTGGCATGGTATTTTGGTTCTGATTATTAGTAATCAGTATTGCTATTACAATGGACTAGCCAGTAGCTGGATCACTTCACAGAAGCATGAAAATGCAATCCCTATAAGGAATGGATAGTCTAATTTCCAGACTATATTTTATGTATTTGCCCTTTTATATCTTTAAATATGACAAACCCCAGAATCCTAGAGTTGTCGGTTTTCCCCATTAGCAGCTGAGGTAAAAGTTGTAGAGCTCAGTGAAAGGATTAGTGGAATTAAACTAAGGTTTGAGCTCACTTTCTCTTTTTCCAGTTGTGTCTGTTATAGTCTTTGAGCATCTCATATTATTGTGCCATCAGTTTTATTTCTTAAAATTGTAAATGCAAACCACTAGGTAAAGCAGGAAGAGAAGATGTCCTTTTATAGCATTTTACCACAGTAACAATGCCTTTCTCAATGTAATTGCATGTCCATTTTATTGCATGTCCTGAATTTTTCGGTGTGCTTGTACTTCTCCTCAAATCCTCTGTTTTAACAAATGTAAGCAGTGCTTCAGAGATGAGTTTCATTCCTTTTCAGGTCAGAACAGCATAGCAGTAGCCAGGCCAGGGATCTTGAATTGCAAATATTTTCTAACCAAATTTTCCCCACTTGTAAGTTGTCACTTAGGAGTTTGGCTGCTTTTATTCTTTTATTACTCTCCAGAAGACATTCGTCTTACTGAAAACATATACCTTCCCAGAGGGACATGTTCTGCCCTTGGATGAATGTGTGCAACTGTCAGAAGAGAGGGGTTTTTTTCTGCAAGAGCTTTGAATTTTGCATAATCATTTTAACAAAAGAGTGTTTTATTTTTGTTTTGTTTTGTTTTGTTTTGTTTTTTGTTTTGTTTTCTGTAGCTTTATCAGGCCTATGACAAAAAAAACCCACCAGACCAAAAAACCCCAAACCCAAGAAACCCCAACAACAACCCTGACCTTTGTTTCATTTGAACCTAAAAACATAACTCTCACTAGCTGTGTACGTGACTTGAGACCCTTGAGCTTGGATCACTTGGGAAAACCTAATTCTCCTTGGCAAAAACAAGGTGGGTTGTTCCACCTACAAACTGGATTACTTTGAAAAAAAAAATCTGAATAAATATGTATGAGTTAAGGGGATAAAAAGATAAAAGAAAATTTACTGTTCTTACTAATTTCATTCCAGGTTTCAGACGGCTCACAAGGCCTGGATGATGTACTAAAATAAATACAATGGTGGAGCAGTATTTCAATAGTGGAATGTGACATCTTGTAGTCATGACTATCACTTCTATGTTTAGTTATGAATCTGTTACTCCACTGTTTGCTACTTTAATCTCTATTGTTATTTTATTTTTTTTTTTAACCCCCCCCGACTGTACGTGAGGTGCTGGTTTCCTTGATGTAACTGGAATTGGTCTCACTGCACGCATATCTTTTACTCCTTCTTTGCTTTCTCAGTGTATTTATAATTAGGGAAATTGGTTGAAAAGCCTGTCCTTGCTTGTAAAAGCCATGGGTTAAATTCCATTTTGGGAACTCTGGGCCAGCACATGACAGAGGCAACACTGGTTGTGGCTGGACCACATGTGCTTTTCCACAGTTTACTGTTCCCAGTGCTCACCATATCCTCTGTCAAAATGATCCATGTTGTCTAGAAGTCCCTATATAACCTGCTCAAACTAATCTATCTCTTCGCGACTGGAGTGGGATAAAAATCGGAGCTAGAAAGAGTGGATGTATAGGAACCTTCTGCAGTAAAGGAAGGGATAGTTATGAGCATCTGAAAAGACATAGACTGAGGCAGAAGACAGAAAACCTGCCATCAAAGAGTTTTGAAGAATGTAGAATTCGTGTGGTGCAAAGTTCAACGGCTGTCCCTGCAGTGAAACGCTGCAGTGAGTGAAGATTCTCTTTCTATCCTGTGATCAGGCCAGTGCTGGGACTGATGGCCTGATCTGTTTCTACAGCATATCTGCTGGCAATGAGCCGGCAGGACTTAGCTGTCTTATATTTGTTCATAAGGCAAAGCGTAATATCATGTTGGCATTCAAAACTCCTCTGCTTTAGAGCAATGAGCAGACTGTAGCCAAGCTACTCCAGAAGAAGGGCTGGTTACCAAGTGAACCCATCATCTGGAATAATGAGTCACACCATATGGAGCCATTCCATCTTCAGTCTCAAAGACCTAAAGAGTCTGTAATGACCAGAATGCTTAAACTGTGATTGATTTCCACATGCAGTTTCTTCCTCATTCATTAGATAGTAAATAATAGTCTAATTCTTTTCTAATATGCCCATTGTCCTCCTTAAAATCAGGAAATGTAGGCTGTTGGCAATAACTGGCTTCCTTTGACATAGTGTTTCTTACCCTTGTTCTGAAGTATACCCTTCTACAATTTTCCTTCAGAGTATTGTGTATTTCTGGTATAACAATAATAACAAAATAACAAATAATGCATGCAAAACATCAACAGAAAATCAAGCAGCAACATAAAAAGCAAACAGGTAAATGATCAGTTTGAGTGTATTGGTATACCAGGACACTTTTTGTGTCTGTGCATGCATATGCCTATACACAGATACCCACAGCCTGGGTGACTGACAGTTCTACCAAGCATCTTCAGATGATTTCTTCCATTTTGGGCATGATGCCAGTTGGAGAGAGAAGACCTTTCAAGCAACCTACTTACCTTACTAATGCCCTACATGATACTCTTTATAAGGTATCTTAACTTCTTTCACACTTCTCTATTGACAAGTTGGGGATACAGAGGAAGGCTGAAGCCCAGCCAAGGAAATTCTTTCTTCAGAAAACCCCAAAACCATTAAAACATTGTTTAACATCACATATAAGCCTATCAGCGTTTATCACTGTGAGAACTTCATGTCACAATCCGATGACAATAATTACAGAAAGCTATAAATTCTAGGTCATTCAGGGGCAAATCCAACAAATTTTGTACCATCATTTTAAAAGTTCTGCTGAGCTGATCACCTAGTTAAAATTGTGCTGCCGTTGTGGGAAATAAACTCATTATTACATAATTTCCAGGGAATTTGAAGTAAGTCTGAAGCTAGCAAGGGCCTGTCTGAACATGAAGGAAGAAGAAATCATACCTCTCCAAACAAGAAGATGGATAGCTGTTTTTTTATTCCCTTGCACAATTCTGAATTTGCATTTTTTTCCCCTCTGTACCAGTTATTGAAGGAAAATGGTGACAGTCTGTCAGCCCGCTGGAGAGCTGCCTTTCTTGTCAAGCCTCAGTTACTGTTAGAAGCTAACCAGCAATTTTGTCTCCAGCATTTCTGAATTCCGTATGATAAATCCAGAAAAATCACTACTTATGTTCATCTATTAAACTTAGGATGCAAAATAGGACTGCAAGCTGCTGTCAGTTGTTATTCATCTAATTACATTTGGTATTGAAAGCAGTTGGAAGATACATAGTATACAGGCCTTCAGATGAAGAATAGGACTTTGCCATTGCTGACGTGTACTGGGATATCATTTTCATCTGGACTATAATGGCTGGATTCACTTCATAAGGGAGAGAAATAATTCTTTTGTTTTGTTTACTATGCAATCGATAAGCAGAAAAGCATGTGTTTGACAAATACTCCTTTTCTGCATTTGAAGAAAAAGATAATTATATGTTTCTTCCACATTCTTAAGTCAATACTTGGTATTTTTCTAACATAAGTGTGGTAGTTCAGGTAAGTCATCTGGGGGGAATCAGTCCAAAGAGCTGTGCAGGAGGAAAGACACATCTTTTTAATCTTCTAGCGACATTTTATCCACTAGTGGCATCTATATGTTGGGTTCTATGCTTGTGTCAGTCTCACAGTTTGTTTGACTCATCTATCATTTTTAGATAGCACTATCCAGACCTTTTTTTATTATTTCTTTAATTTTAAAATATTCAGCTACTTCCAAGAGAAGGCATTGAAAAATTAGTATTTTCTGCAGTATAAATATTTCTGGAATTATTAATTGTCTTAGATACTGAAAAACATGAGTACAGAACAGACATTGATGACAAAGACTCAGTATTGGTTTCAATTTGGCTATATGTCCTGAGTGTTCCAAATATTTCTTTGTAAGGCAGAATCCTGGGACTACAGCCTTTTATCCCTTGTTGGTATCTGGAAGCAAAAGAAATTTGTGTTGCATGCTGCTACTCTTTATTGCTGTTGATACTTGCTGTAAAAGTCAAATATTGGTGAAGTTAATGGCAAGATTTCCAAAACCAAAAAAGACATCAGACAATGGCTGTTGCAAAATCATTCATCTTTGAAAGTATCCACTGAATCACTGAACACAATAATGAACAGTATACAAGGTAGGTGTTTCCATACTTACGTATTCACATCTGCTTAGAAATAGAAGTGACAATTCTCAAGTTAGTCCATTGACTTCCTTCAAAAAATATTTTTAATATAATGAAAAATAGTATTGTCTTTACTTACAGTATGTGCAAATATTTTCTGACTGGTTAGACCATTCTAAAGCACGGATTTTTTTTTCTCCAGAAGAGCCAAAACCAAAAGCTCTATTTCAAACAACCAGACACAAACCATAATATCAGAACATGAAAGTTGTACAGGTAAGTTTTCAAAAATCAAGATACAGGTAGTCAAGTATGCCTACCACACCTTGCATATGAATTTGTGTTTTCTGGAACTAATTTAAAATGAGTGAAACAAAGCTTTGAAAAGCTGTTTACTAAGTAATGCCACATTCTAATTGTAAAATTTGGTATCTTAATTATGCCATTAGAGTATATACAAGTAATTAGGCAATATGGATATTTAATTTTGTGTTGATTATCATGCACAATTATGAACTGAATAATCTTAGGAAATTGTGGCCAAAATTGGCACCTCAGCAGTTTGAAATTTCTTCATCTTACATTGTGCTTTTTTGTGAATGTGCCCTAGAACATAAAGTGTGTTAAAAAGCTAATGTCTCAGCTCAGATAGTGTACTATATAAACAGTGGTATGCAGTGGGCATCACAGAAATACTCTATGGTTTTTTCTCATACTGTACAGCAACTATTCACTATTCAGTGTTGAAATTTGAATTGCTTAGGGTTACTTGCCATACCCTAAACACATCCTGGCTGCATTTAGGCTATCATCTTACTCATTTCTATATAGTAGTCTTGCTATCACTCATATTCATTGTCTTAATCTTTGAATGTAATCCCCTCTTAAAAAGTTAGCCCAAGCAGTGGCGATACAAATGTCAAGATGTACATCAGCATTTGCTGAAAATTTAGCACTCAACATAGTCCTGAAAATATCATAAGTGAAAATATCTTTAGACCTGTGTGAGAGCCCAGAGATTCTCCTGCTTTACCAGTTCATATAAAATTAGAGAAGGCAGATATCTGTCTGACGTTGGCTGAAGCACCTGGTTTAGACTATGGTGGCTTAGGTATAAGAGACATTTTACAGCCTACACCATTCATATAGGCCTTTATGTGAGCCACGTGTAGGTGTGGTCCAAGCAGCTGGTAGAGCAGTGTCCATAGAGCTCCACATAGTGCAGATGTGCCTACAAGACAGTGCAGCAGCTTAGAAAGAGCAGATCAAGGCTGACCTGTGATTGTGGCACCAGGAGGCATCTGTGTGTATGGATGACGCCATTCACATTTCCCTTCACCTACCAGTTGCAAATCACTGTCTTCCTGGCCACAACATTCAACCTGCCAGAGGAAGGACATATCTGAAAATCTGCTAGATTAATTTGCATTCATATACACTCTTGGCATAATTTAGCACTTGCCTAATCCTAGACTGCGGGATAATTGTAAAAAATTATATAATTTTTGATAGTGATAATTTTGGATAGGAGAGGCATGCCTGTCCTCCCCAAATAGGGCATTACTCTGGGTTCATATTGCGGCTGAAACTGAGTGGCCAGGAACATGAAGTGAGGTGCCTACAAGACAAATAATCCTAGAAAGGAAGCAGGCACAACTATTGCCTAGGAATGAAGTGGGCTCTGGATGAACCATGTTTCATTTGATACACCAGGTGCATAAGTGATCTCTGTCCTCTTCTGCGATGCCTGATGCCATTTACAGTTTAGCATGGAAGAAGAGGTGAGTGATTAACCTTCTTTCTTGATACATGCATAAGAGATTAGTCCAAACAATTATCAGCATTTTCAGTCGATGCATCACTTAACTTTTGACCAAAAAATGAGGCAATATCAGCACCCGTGGTTTGTTGACCATAGACTGAGAAGAGCTGTACTTAAATCTGATGAGGCTATATTGCACATTTTCTTGGTTACAGGGAAAGCAATTTTCCTGCAAGGAATTTAAAACCATGCAGTTGTTCCTACTCACTACTCACTCTTTATCTGTTTTGCTATTAATTGGCAGATCACACTTTTTTTAAGATATCACATTGCTTTGAGTTACGGTTATGAGCTTCGCCTAGGTGGTGCGAAGGTTGACATCTCCTGTGTTGATATCAACCCAGGCATGGACAGGCAAGCAAACATACGATTTGCTAGACTCATGATACCAGATAAGAGCAAAAAAAAGTATTTCTATTAGTGTCTCAATCTCCACTTGTAAGAGCCACAATGTTCAGTTTGGCAACCATCAGCTGAAATACGTTAGGGTGATGGTATGTAGAAAGAGGAGAATGAGTATTTGCAGGAGAAGAATGGGGACCTGCATGTGGTACTATTGCCATTCAGAACTGCAGCACAGTGCAAAACTCAGTCTGACATTGAACTCTTCTTTTTAAGATAGGCCTCACACACTGTAAGGAACCAGACTGAATGTAGAGTGTTTTCAGACTCTCTCATGAATTTCTAATTGGTGGCTAATGATGGATTGTTACCTGCACATAATGAAGTTATTTTCCACAGGGCTATAGTGTAAGCAGACAACTGGTAATGTGCCTGTATAAGTGAAATGGAGCCATAAAAATGTGTTAAGTTATAGGATTCTTTCAGGTCAACAAATTCCCTTTCCTAAAGATAATTTTGTTTGAATTCAATTTTGAACAAATAACAAAAATCAGTCCTGTTGGAAACAAGCTGTCTGGGACATGGCTTTTGTTTATACTATGTGTAAGCAATGCAAATTGTCTTTAAAAGGAATGAATATTCTATTTGATTCCATTTTAAGTCTGCTTTATACTGCTGGACAGGTATAAAAAGGCCTTTGGCAATCCTTGAAGAAATTGTCAAAGTTGTTAAGGGAAAATATATAGTATTCACATTGGTTTTCATAAGATATGAAGCTAAACTCAACAGGCATTATCTTTAATCTTTTCTTCCACAAGCTAAAATACAGGAAGTAAAACACAAACAAAAATTAAAAGCAAAATGGATTTGGAATCAAAATTTCACCCAAGCAGTTAGTCAAGAACGTTGTCGTAAACCTCTCTGTGACAGTGTGTTTGCTTTTTTCTGTTCTCAACTGTTATCTGAAAAGAACAGGCAACTAAATGCAGAAGGTATGTGTCATATGTCAGATGTGATGCTGTAATGATAACTTCTAATGATTACAGAGCATGTACCTGAAGACTTTTTTATCTGAGTATATGATTTCACTCAGTCTTACAATAAAAGTTTCTAGTGGATCAAGAAAAAAAATTATTTCATTCAGAAAGGCCTGATTAGAAAGTGCAAATGTGTTACAACACATTTCTCCTTTTTCCTCCAATGCAAATAAGAAGCAAGTCAATCTGCTTTTTGAAAAAAACAATGTAAGTACCAAATCACTCAAATTTGGTTTATGTGGTAAACTAAATAAAAAATTGAATACTTTTTGGAGCTTGTTAGATTTTTGGAAGGAAAAACAAAAGACACTTTTGAAAAGCAAATATTTTATTACACATTTTTCGTTGCTGCAAAAGGTCAAGTGCATTAAAATGACCCTTCTCTCCCTCCATTAGAATACTTCTTCTGTTTCTTCACACGAAAATCTGTAACCCGCCAAACACCTTTAGCACTGAATCATAGCACCAATTCAGATTAAGGAAATACAGTATAGGAGATACCATAATTTGAGCTGTAGGATAAAACAAAAGTCCTTTCCAAAGATGAAAATAAAAAATGTTATCTTTTTGAGGTAACTGTCAGGCAAAATGTGTTAAATAAATTCCATCTTTGGTCATTTTTGTCATTGCACTTAGCTAAGATGTACTGTGGGGTTTTTTTAATGAGTATAATATTCTCTATTTTTTTTTCTTAATTGGTATTCATTAGTTTTGAACATTATTAAGTAGTTGCTTTTATGCCCACCTGAGGTGACTGCATTTCAGAAAAATATGAAGTGTTTATTAAGCAAACTGTATATTAGTTATTTTACAGTCCTTGAGGACAAAATGTGTACTGTGCTCCAAGTAAAGTTTATGAATAATATATAGTATGAAAATAAGGTAATACTTATCTTGGTTAAAAGAATTTACATAGATTATTAGTATGTCTTTTAACACCTACATTTTTTAAATATTTGCATGTTTAAACCACTTCCTCCTGTTTCCATAACCTCCCGTCGTTTTGCTGCTGTTACTGTGCAATGCTGAAAAAACCCAACCCCAAACAACCTGCTTCTGAATTATGGAACTTAATTTCCACCTAAAATCATGTTAGGTCATGTCAGGCAGTGCAGAGAAACAGCAAAAGGTACCTCTTTCCCTGTTAGATGTTAGGCTATCTATACATATTATAAATATATTAAAAAATGTGAAATATGTGTTCTAACATATTCTGCACATAAAAGGGGAAGTTTAGTGGACTTGCAATGATTTGATCATGAAACACCCATGAAATATCCAGAAACATATGTGAGTTGCCTTGTGAATGCTCAGTATCGAATATTTAGAGAAGTCCAGTGAAATCGAAAAGAACTGAGAACTGATGCCACCAATGCTAAGAAGAATTCCAGTTCAAATATTGTTTAAAACAAACCCAAAATCTCTTTGCAGATATGATTCTTACTCAGAAATTAGTGAAATGAGCTACCTGAACATAAGATTAAAATAAATGCCTCATCTTGTATACCCATATACAACTAACATGACCTAACATGTTAGAAAATAATAAATGTGGTTTGGTAAGTCATTTTGTAAGAGAATAGATCTGGATTTTCAGATGCTCACTTTGTGTTTTACTTGGCTCAGACAGCTCTGCTTTAATGTCTTGTGCCATGATGGAATGATAATTGGGCGTTGATGAAAAACATCAATCATCATTGTATTGTGATTCGAGTTATATTTGTTTTAAAGTTGAGTGGTAACGTTGTGAAATAAACCATATGGGTTTGGTGATTGCCCTTTGAAAGCTTCTTCATTTCCAGTCCAAATGTGAATCATTCCTTAAATCAATAGATCTTATTGAAACTCTAGGATTACATTAAAGAGTTTTGAAGAGTTTGTCAGTAAGAAAAAAATATTCTGACTCTGTTCTAGTACATATCTCTTTGTGTTCCATATCATCCCTAGTACTTGTGAACCCTTATCCTGTGTTCCTGCTGGGACAAGCCAGTCTGATTTTGAAGCTTTGTTTAGCCAAGTCATTCAGTGGAAGTGTTCTGTTATCAGTAATTTAAATGATTCATCTGCAAAGAAATGAAAATAAAGACAAAATTACCCAAAGTTTCATTGATCTCTTAGGCTTATTTATACCAGTTAATTTAGATCATCGGAAGGAGATTAATCTTTGCCCATGGTTGAAGACAAGTATCTAATTACATAAAAGATTATATAAAGCTGAAACTGCTTTATATATGAAACTGTTTTGATTGTTATTTCCATGATAACCAGCCATTAACATTACTAGTGGTTGGCTGATCACAAGGACAGGGTTGAGGCTTGTCAGAGTTATTCTGATGACTCAGAAAGTCCATAGCAAACAAGAGTCTTACAAATGATGGCTACAAATTATGTTATCAATATGCAGAGCTGCTAGTGTGCCAGTGTGTATCTCCATAGAGGAATATGGATGATGCTATAGAGGCCTTAATCCCTGGAGATGCATTTAATCTGACTGCCTTTGTGCTCTTTTCCTCCTTTGATGCTGAGACCACAAGGATCACTGGCTGAAAATTCATAAAAATTTTGTTTTTTCCTGTTAATATGTGTAGGCATCAGAGCAAGAAACTTATGCTAATATGAAGTTCTTTCACTCCAGTGCACAGAAGCAGAACAGTGGCATTCTCTGGTCCTGCTTTTTCTCATCCAGCATGTTAAATCTTCTGAGGCTGTTAGTGGTAAAGAGCCAGCGATCAGGAGTTTCTGACATTGGCATGGGATGCTCGTATACATATGATGATTTTAAACAGACTTTTGTGTATGTCAGAAGGCATAAGAACGATCAGAGTTTAGGGAATTTTTTTCATGGAGAAGAGTGAAGAGGAGGGATTATCACATCAGGCTTTTGTTCTTTGATTTTCCTACACTAGAAAACAGGCTGATGTGAGAAAGTGAGTCAGCAAGTTTATGACTAGGGCGCTTGGCTGATCAAGGCCAAATGAAAGAGAGCTCAATAATGTGGCAAATGAGCTGAAGCAGTGTTTTGCAACTGATACAAGACAAATATATTTGAAGAAGATGTTGAGAAATGAATGAACAATAAAAGAGTTATAGAGGTGGTATCTTTCCCTTTTTACTCTTTGCTACGAAATGTCTTGGATCTTCACTCTCCTTTTTCATCTCCTTGTTGTCGATCTTCCCTTGTTCTCACTAAAACACTTTTCTTTAACCTCCTTCTCTTTGATTACAGCGTCCTTCTTTTTCCACTCTGAAAGTATGATCAACATGCCTGGGAATGCATGGTGCAGACTGTTGGCTACATCTCCTCACTTATTTTGGCTACAGAAACTACAGTTAATTCTTACATTCCTCTGCCTCTTTCCCCCTAATGAACACAAACCACTTTGAAAATTATGAAATTAATTAAAGATGCCACAAGACTTCTGCCTGATTTTGCTTTCTTAAGGGTTTAGACTATTTTCAGCTTGGGCCAGAGGCTGAAGTTATCTGTCAGGGTCAAGAAAGTGAGAGCTTTTACAGCTTTCAGCTTTTAGAAGCTGAGAATCAACTGCCTGGGGAGGTGAGGGGAGGGGAGAACACAAACAAACAAACACACAAAAAATGCTTTCACGAATTTGTCAATTTTCCTTTCATGGACAAGCAAATAAAAATGAGTCTCATCTTCTGGTATTCATATATTATTTCAGTTTTCCCCAACTGTCTCTGTCCTTGCCTGTATGCATGAGAGGGGCTGTGCACAGTGCCATGTTCTCTGTCCTTTAGAAATTCATCAAGCATTGAATGTGCAGCAAAGTTCTGAATATTGTCACCAGCAGGTGCCTGAGATCCTCAGAATGATAAAGATTAACAGGAAGTTCTCAGTCACTTCAAAGGAACTTTTCAGAAAAGCTCTGTCCTTACATAACCTTAACTAAAGGTCAGACTTTGAACTGCGCTAAGAAACAAGAAAATCTGATGGACCAGTCAGTCAAAGATACTTGCCAAGGTCTAAACTTTTCATATAATGAAATCATATAATCATATAATTTCATATAATGATCCTAAATAGAGGCTGATCTTGCCTGGAGTATATGATTCTAAGTATAACAAGTTTCATAAATATGTTGACCTTCAAGATTTTTCTGACAAGGCAGGGAAATGTGTTCATTAAGAATAAGTCCTAACTTTGAATACTAGGCTTACTTCCATGTCTTGGAATAAACTTGAAATTTTAACTTTTTATTAGCTATTCTCTGGAGGTATAAATGTATGGTTTCTATGCCTAGGCATGCTAAGCCTTGGCAATTTTGTTTTTATTTATCTGGACTGGGTTTTATAGTATTTGTTTGGGCCATATTATCCGCTTGTACGCTGCATGTAGTTTGGGTTTTCAAGTGGTATATTAAACTGGACTAGCAGAGACATGATTTCTATTACTTCCTTCATATGAAAGAGGAACGTAGGGAGACCTAATCAAACTCACCAACTGTGGTTTGTTGCAGTGATGTTACAGATCATGGTAACAACCTATAGAAGAGTTTGGTCTATTTTAACCAATAATCATTATACCCTTATTATGCTTAACTTTTAATGCTATAAATATTAAAGGATTAGTCAGCTTTAATTGCTCTGAAGCATAATTTTAAAAGGATTTTAGGATAGAAATTCAGTCCAAAAAATGGTTCTAAAAATACCATTCAGGTTTTAAGGAGTTCCACTGTTTTTACGAAGTCTGAGCAAATGACATATCTGTGTTTTCCAAAATATAATAAAACAAAAGAAAATATCCACAAACTTTTCCTGTATCCTTTTAAGCAACCTTAATTTTCTTGAAAAATAATCTCATAGTGAAAATCTGAGCCTGAAAAGGCAAGAGAGAGAGGGGAAAGAAGACTCTCTGTTTAAGAAAGATTTGCTTCTGTGTATTCAGGCCTTCGTTAAGTGCTTGGCCTGTCTACCTGTCCATAAACAGTCGAAATGCCCCAAGGTATTAAAACCCAATGAGTCAGCAAATACTAGGAGTCAGGTGTTTAGTGCTCTGGATGTGTGGATACTTGAGATTTGCCGGGCACCACTGAACAGCTTTCATCCATTCACGGTCTATAATGTGACAAAATATGCTAAATAAGAACAGTGGTCGAAACAACACAATACATAAACTCTCCCTCAGCCGGCTTCAGTCTGATGTAATTCCTATTGCCCATAGCAGCAAAGAGATCTCAAAGTGCCTTTCTTTTCACTGTGAATGGTTCAGCCTGCATAAACTGTCAACATTGATCTTACAGTTGGGTTTTGAGAAATTACTCTGTGGGGGTCATAAGCAATTTTTGTACTTCCCTTAACTAAGTGTGCAAGGAAATCTTTCCAGCCAGCTGCAAACCTCCTTACAGTTCTTCACTATCTCCAGCTTCCCAAGCAGTCTTTGCTGCCCCAGACTCTTTGGAGTTTATTGCTCTTGCCCCGCATAAAAATACTTACTGTTTGCAAGGGTTCTGAAAATGTCCTTCTCAGCATCCTCTCTTAGCTGTAGAGACCAGCTGTCTGCAATCAAATGACCATGCCTGGGGCTACTTTGAGCATCCTGGAAGGAATGAACTGAAGTGTTTGTGAGCAAGTGTCAAGAAAACTTTCAACAACTGATGTGTGAATGAAGTTAAAGAGATAAGTGCAAACCACTGTCATTCTAAAGGGATTTATACCCTCCTTGACATAAAAATCAGTGTATACTTCCCTTTTTCTTGTATTCTTCCCTTGGTATCTTCTATTAACTGAAGTATCAGAAAAAAGAAATGAAAACTACATCTATCTGAAAACACTGTAAGTTTTCCCAAGTATCAGGGGAAAGGCCACAGAACTGAGAATGAAAATGGATGTGGCAGACAGCTGAATACAAAGTAGGATGAAAGAGAGTCTCATAGAGAAGCAACATCAATCAGATCATTTTTATCAGACCACAGGAGACCAGTCGACCTTTGCTGGACAGAGGATTGCAGGTTAGATGGAGTTTAGGTATGATTTAGTGTGTCCATTCTTCTGAAAAAGTTGTTTATAAATCTTGTTTATACATTTAAGTTGCACAGATTTTTCTGAAACATTTTTCATAATGGCGGAAGGGGGGAAGCTTTTGTGCATGACCCTCTTTTGCTCATTTAAAAGCAATGTGTTGGTTCAGTGCATACCTTTGAGGAGTAGCTGACACAGACATATCCTCACCTGACAATTCTGCCACAATAGTGTTACTGCTGGAAAAAGAGTGGAACTGGCAGCTAGGAACAGTAACACCTTAAATTACAAAGAACAGAGTCCCCTGTGATCGCTTGTCAAGGTCCCAACACCTGTGAAGAAATGCAATGGAAGTAATTATAACCCAGCACAGATAAGGTGGGGAGCTCTATTCCAGCATTTTGTGCTGTCTTTAGGCAAAAATGTGTATCAGCTGGAGGCAACTGTGACTACATCAGTGGATAAAGGAGGAGAGTGACAACATCAGTGGACAAGGGAAGAGCTATGGATGTTATGTATCTGGAGTTCTGTAAGGCCTTTGCAATGTTCCCCGACAACATCCATCTTTTGAAATTGGAGAGATATGGATTTGATGGGTGCAATGCTAGGTGGATGAGGAATTGGTTGGATGGTCATATCCAGAGAGTAGTTAGTAGTCAATGGCTCAGTGTCCAGGTGGAGACCAGTGACAAGTGGTGTCCCTCAAGGGTCCATACTATGACCAGTACAGCTTAATATCTTTATCAGTGACACAGTGGGATCAAGTGCACCCTCAGCAAATGTGCAGATGACACCAAGCTGAGTCGCACTGTTGACACACCAGAAGGATGGGATGTCATCCAAAGAGACCTGGACAACCTTGAGAAGTGGGCCCATGTGAACCTCATGAGATTCAACAAGGCCAAGGGAAAGGTCCTGCACCTCGGCTGGGGCAACCTCTGGTATCAGTACAGGCTGGGGCATGAAGGGACTGAGAGCAGTCCTGCTGAGAAGGACTTGGGGGTACTGGTGGATGAAAAGCTGGGCATGACCTGACAGCGTGCGCTCAGAGGCCAGAAGGCCAACCGTATCCTGGGCTGCACCAAAAGCAGCATGGCCAGCAGGTCAAGAAAGGTCATTCTGCCTCTTTACTCAGCTCTCCTGAGACCCCACCTGGAGTCCTGTGTCCAGCTCTGGAGCTCTCAGCACAAGAATGATGTGGACCTGTTGGAATTGGTCCAGAGGAGGCCACAAAAATGATCAGAGGGATGGAACACCTCTCCTATAAGAAAAGGCTGAAAGAGTCAGAGCTGTTCAGCCTGGAGAAGAGAAAGCTCTGGGGAGACCCCTCAGGGAGACGTTAAGTGTTTCAGGGAGACCTTAAGTATTTCAGTACTTAAAGGGGGCTTGTAAGAAAGATGGTGACAAACTTTTTGGCAGAGCTTGTTGCGATAGGACAAGGGCTGGGGGTTTTAAACTAAGGAATGGTAGATTTACACTGGATATAAGGAAGAAATTGTTTACAATGAGGGTGGTGAAATACTGGAACAGGCTGTGCAGAGAGGTGGTAGGTGCCCCATCCCTGGCAACATTCAAGGTGAGGTTGGATGGGGCTCTGAGCAACCTGATCTAGTTGAAGATGTCCCTGCTCATTGTGGGGGGGTTGGACTAGATGTTCTTTAAAGGTCCATTGCATCCCAAACTATTCTGTGATTCCATGAACTGAGAAGAAATCAATGAGAATAGTCAGAGGTGTAGAAAACAGAGGCTTTCCCAAAATGCTTGTGTAGAAAACTTGAACAAAGTAAAACTTTCCTAGTTTGACAAAGTCAGAAGAAGCCATGTATATGTTTGAAAATTTTTAAATGTAGCTGCAAGAGGGAAAGAAATCAAGTTCTCTGCATATCTGCAGAGGTATGGAGAGATAATGGGTTTACATTTTAGGAAGAGCTATTTAGAATGGAATGGGACACTTTGTCTTGGTTTACAGGAGTAGATTGTCTGGAGTTGTTGTGAACTCTTCTTCACTAGATATCCTTAAAGACATACTAAGCCAGTTTCTGCTCAGGATTTTTTACGTATAGTTCATCCCTAAGGTTGGATCAATGCTTATGAAACTTTTATGTGGTGACAGATGTAAATACTCTACCTGACTTGGTTACATCATACTTAAGTCTTTGTTTTTGTTTTATTTTTGTTTTTTGGGGTTTTTTTTTGTATAAATGTCCACTGGAAATGATAAAACTAGCAGGGAAAATAAAGTAAGAAAAATAATTAATGTAGACAGTGTTTCTGCAGTTTTTCCTACTGTTTGCTTTGAAGGGCTTTGCTGCAGTCCAAAAAGAGAGTGAAATGAAGCTGGATTGACATTGAAAACTCAATCTTTTCCTACTAGTAGGTTAATAGTTCTGAGGATACTAGTATTCAGAAATCAGAATTAGATGATAATGTGATGCTTTTGTAATACAATGATTACATTTGGAACAATTCATAGAAAAAGAGGAAACCATTTACACTGTCATGTGTACTACTTGAATCTACCATATTTTTTCTGTTTATGTTTAGTATAGTAGGTAGACTTGTACTCAAATGATTCAGACATCCTATACTTTCAGATTAAAAAGGACCATTATGTCACTTAGTCTGAGTTTCTCTATAACAGAACAGAAACTTGCACCATGTAATTTACTTCATATAGCATATAATTTCTTGTTGAGGTACAGTATCTTAGAAAATCATCAAAATCAGATATTAAGGCTTCATATGACAGAGAGGATACCACCCCATACTCCACTGTGTTTTACTAGGGACTTATCAACCTTATTGTTAAATATGTACAGTACTGAGTAAGGCTTTACAGGCACAACTCTTGCTCTTAATGTGGCTTCATTGCTTTGTAAGGTCAATAGAAGCCAAACTAACATCTTCCTCACGTATAGACTCTAACTTCCTAAGGCAATGAACAATGTTAGAAGTAAAGTACACATCCCACCTGGGTTCACGTTCCATGTCATCACTGGTACATAATCCCATGTGCCTCTTGTTATTTTTTTTCCCCATTTGATAGTCTTAGAGGAGAACTATGTTCACTCACTTGAATATCTTAAAAATAAGAATGACGAGTCCTGCCTAAATAAACAACAGATGCTCAAGTGTACCTTGGGGTAAATACATCAGTCAGAATAATCATTATCACACAATATGCAACCACATTATCTTCATCTGTTCCTGCAGTGTATTCCCAGGAAACCTAGGCAACTTATTTCAGTCTACCAGGAGACAGCGGGTTTCAAGGCATACTCCTCAAATCTTCACATTCCCTTTTTGAAGAGATGAAACATACATAAACATTTCTAAAATAAGCAAAAGCAACCAGCATGGGCAGCATATGAAGTAAATTTTAGCATAATTTTGCAATAATTTACTACCACAAAGAGGATCTCAAAACATCAAATCCAGATGACGAATTTTGAAAAATAACCTACAAAATTGTGAGGATTTTCAGGATCTATGAGTGTGTATTCAGAGTATTTGAGATAATAATCTTTACTATGAAATTCAGATACAGTGTGGCATTGGGATCCTGAATAGATTTCATGGTTTTACCTTCCTTTCCCTCATGACATTTCCCTTTCTCTTTCTGAATCTCAGTGCTTCAGTATTTGTTTATATAGTTGTGTGCTGTCTAATACTAAATCCACATGAAGACTAGATTATATTGGAGAAAGTGCAAGTTTCTGGCCAGTGAACCCCACCAAATTTTTTTGTATATTGATCACAAACCCCTTGCATTTACCTTCTGTGTGCTGATCCACTTCATGAAGGGAAAAAAGTGCATGATTTAACAGCTCTAAACGTTTCATATTTTTCTTATAACACAATGGTTTAGTAATTTCATATTTGCTGTGGTACTAAAGAACCTTCATGCTCAGATTTTAAACCCTAGACAACCAAACAGATTTTTTTTCTCACAAGTTTTAGATATACTGTCTGGTTTATCCACACAGTTAAAAATGAACAACATTATTTTCAAGGTACTAAGGATGTGAGTCTAAGCACTGAAAAATTTAGGGTGATAGTTGTATCAAAAGTAGGTAAGTATGAGCTAGGGTATGCTAGCAAGTTATAGCTATGCAGAATCTAACTCCCAGGGATGTCTTAGATGGTGGGATGCTCATGGTACTAACATAGTCTGTGGAGGACTGGAGTATTTATGAAGTGGTGTAGAACATTTGGTTGAGTCAAATGTGATTTGAGAACTAAAATGTATTAAATTTACAAACTCCTTAAAGAATCAGGCATCCAACCGAACAAAGGTCCAGACAGAAATCTAGTCCATTTACTGTCCACCACTTCCTAATTCAATTGCTAGCAAGAAGTACTGCAAATGCTGCAGAGATCAGCCCACTCACAGAGGAGATATAGACTCTAGGCTCTCTGTAGGCCATTGGGTTTTCAACTCACACTCTGGGGGATTACTGTTACCTCTAGTCAAATGGGTACTTAGACTGTAGCTATGCCTATACATTCTCATGTAACAGAAGGAAATGGGGAAGGAACTCAAGCTGAATTTCATGACTGTAGCTCACCCTCTGATTCTCACACTTGGCTACGTCTTGATTCACTCCAAGTTCACTTGTTTTTTCACTGACAGGGTGGTCAGGCACTGTAACAAACTTCCCAGGTGAAGCCCGTCAGTGTTCAAGAAGCATTTGGACAATATGTGGCTTAACTTTTGGTTTGCCCTGTGTGGAGTCAGGTGTTGAACTCGACAATCCTCTTGGGTTCCTTCCAACTCAGGATATTATATGATTCTATGAATCTATGAAAGTCATACTGACTAGGAGCATCTCATGGCCTGATGGTCTCCTTGACATGTATCCAAGATCCCACATATACGGTCTGAAAAGAACTGCAGCCTCCTATTTTCATGAGTGGGGTGCTTGAGCACACATTATGCAGTGGCTAGATAGTGATTCTACCATGATATTTGCAGTAGGTATTCAGTTTTTGAAGACTAGACTCCAAATAGGGTTCCCTGCCTAGTTTTTCCTGTGTCTTCCTTCCACTTTTCTTGGAAAATTCAAATGTACTACTTAACCAGACTGGATTGCGCTCTGGACAGGCCTTAAATTACTTTGCCTGGATTTCCTTCTGTATGTTTTCAGAAATACGTCTGTTGACTTTATGGGTAACTTAGGTGTTGGGGTCGATGTAGCTTGAGAATTAGCACAACTAGGCCACTTAAGCAAAACAGCATAATTGAACAGGCTGATGGTAAAGACAGCTAAGAATAGCCATTGAGAAAGTTCTGACAGTGCACAAGGTGTGGGTTAGCAAAACAAGATGTGTTCAAGGACGTGGAGGCAGTCTGTTGCTATTGGCGTTAGTGCATAGTTACCAATCATAAGGGAATGTGGGGCGTGTGAACAGCATGTGATTTATGTCTGTAGCCTATCCGATATAAGCGTAATTGCGTGTACAGATATGGTAAATGTATATAACCGCACAAGCGGGATAATAAAGAATCCGACTGTGCATCGTATCAATGCGTGTGAGAGTCGTTCCTGTCCTTTCACGGATGCTGAAACTCGGCACTTAGGTAATTACTTTAGTTGGTCTAGGTCATTTTACAAACCCCTTATCACACACACTTATCCATAGTAGACAGCTACTCATTCAGCGAGGTAGCGCAAGAGTTTTGACATCTAATTCAGGTCAACCGGATTCCACTCAAAGTTTTATTGTTACAATGAAACCCGGGTGCATACTTTGTGCCAAATTCTGCTCTCATACTTGTCACTGATGTCAGTGAAATTATGCTGGATTTATACAAATATGATTCAGAATCAGAAATCGTAGATCACTCCAGACTATGGGTGGTGATACACATTTGGATTCAAATTGTAAATAGGAAGGGTATTTTGCCCATTTAAATCCCAAGTTTAACTTTGAAGACAGAAGCCTTTGCAAAATGCTGCCTGAGATGTTGATTTTAGAATGATTTTAGGCAGAATAAGTAGTCAGTGGGATCCAAACTCTGGTTACCACAAAAGCATTTCTCTAAATGAGATCAATAGTAGGTCTTGCAGGGATCAGCTTTTGCTGTAAAGGCCATGCAGCACTTGTTTTGGTTGTCAAGAAGATATTAATATTTTTCATGGCAAGCTTTGTAGGTGCAAAAGAGTTTGTGGGAGGAGAAATAATGAGAAGGGAGAGTTACTATTACAGAGAATTATGTATGATTTTAATGGGTGTCCTTCAGCCAAAAGCTTTTCTTGGTATCCAAGTGCAGGCAAATGTAACTGAGAACAACAAACGGAGATGAGCACAAGAGGACAGGAAACCCTGTCTTGGAAAGCAATGAAACACATAAGAATTGAGAGTTTAGAGCAACTAATGTCTCTTAGCATGACTAAACCATAAATGAAAGACTATGGCAAAAAGGATCCACGTGAATCTTAGTTATATAAGGGATAACCAAGGTACCAGGTGGAAGGAGACAAGCAGTATTATTTCCATACATAGCACTTCTATACTAGATTGACACGTCAGCACTATCATCTATACTTGAAAAGAACGCAGCTATATTAAAAGTCTCAAACAGTCCTGAAGATGAACTTGAGAGTATAAAGCTTATAATGTAAGTTTAAAGCAGCTGGGTTTCTGTGAACTTCTTTGTTCATAGAAGGCAGCCTCTGTGTTCAGGTGATACTGAGGAAAGCTTTGATACCAAATGAGAAGAAAAATGTTAAAAGGCCTAGTGACTGAGGCTCAAATCAGGCAAACTGAATGTTAAAGGAAGGTGCTTTCCTAGCAGTACTTAAATGTAGAAATAGCTTACAGCAGAAAGGCAGCAGATGCAAGATCACTTGGAATCGTTAGAACAAGATTGCAGTTCTTTCTTAAGGACAGCAAGTCAAACTCTTGGAAGAAAATCTATGAGTGAGAAAATCAGAGGGGACAGAGGAGTAATGTGGTCACAATGGTCCTTTTGGCCTTGATATCTCATTCTGCATTTCAGGGAGCTCTCCTCTGCTTTCCACTCTTCTACGAGTCAAAAGAGAACATTTTGCATTGCCCTCAGAAAACACATGGCAATGACTATGATCAAACACAGCATGGCTGCGAGTTTCACGCAGCATACTTCAGAGTTTCAGGCAGTTGCATGCTGGAGGAAATTAATAATTTTTAATCTCCCTTTACAAGTGAAAGATATAATTTTGAGTTTCTTTGTCTGGCCAGATCTTTGTTTGAAGCTGTAGTAAATGGAGACTTTGTGCAAAATAGGTCAGATTAAAATTCAGAGAAGGTACAAAGAATCTTATGTGGCTGGGTAGGACTGGTACCCATCCATATGCTGGAGCTCAAACTAGTTGTCAGGTCTCGCATAAAAAATACGTTCGCTTTTTGCAGACCAGGTTGGCCTATGGGTTTTTGTTATTATTGTTTCACTGTTTTGTTTTTGTTATTGAGGAGGAGAGGTTGTTTATTTACTCATGGTTTTCCTTTCCTTTCTGGCATGGGATATGATTCATCTTGCTCAGATCATCAAAACATCTCTTACTTAATGAACTCCTTGCTGCTCAGAAGCCTCAGGCTCTGGTGGAACCTGGGTCTTTCCCAGTTGCTGCTGGGAGAGAACAGTTGTTTCAGCTCTCCAAAGCTGAAATGTTTTTGTTTAACTTAATTTGTTGGCCTTAGTATAAGGTATCTGGGTGAAATGGGTTGTGAATGGGAGGTTGTGAACACAGAAGTTTGGAAGATATCATCTAAAGGTCTTAACTGCGCTTAAAACTTACAGACTCAGTAATCTACTAGCAGTTATATGTATAGTTTCTCTGAGAAATGCCTTTCTTTTCTGTATGTATGTCGTACCTCAATTATTTTGGTAAAAGGAAGAAAAAATAGAACACACTGCATGTGAAAGCTCTGAAAATATAGGTAATATAAAGAGTTTCAAAGAATTTGTTTCACTTATTCTTTAGGACACAGACTAAATCTGTCAGCGAGTTAATAGCTATCCTGCTTTCACATTATGCTGTCCCTTACAACACATGCATTATAAAATATTTGTACTATACCATCCTAAAATGTAATATTTATAGAATCTGTTTTCCTCATTGATTACTTAGTTTTATAGTCTCCTATTTATATTAAATTTAGCTGATGAATGTGTGTTACTAAATTTGTTACTACCATTTCATCTGTGGCATGAAAAAACAATAAATTTCTTTAAAAAAATAATCAAAATCAAACATATACAAAAGAAGAGAGACTTTAACGTGAAGCTCACTGCCTGCTTAGGAGTCTAAACCACTTCCTGCTCCAAGGCCAAAATGCAGTGGGCTGTATGTGCCCATACCTATCAAACACTTTCCCCAATACCATATATTTTGTGTAAATACGATTTAACAGTTTGAAATAACTAAAAGTGTTTCAGTAAAGTTTCATGTAACTTAAATAAAAAAATAAAAGCACTGATTAAAATATGCACAGTATTTCTAAGGGCTGCAGAGAAAGTACTGTATAGTTCCCACCTATATGACACAGAAAACACTGCTTAAAAACCTATAAACTGAATGTGTCTCTCCAACCAGAATGTGAAATTGTGCACACAATAAATATAGACGTAAAAACAATTTTACTTCATTTTATTGCTGCAAAAGGTGTCAGTATCTACATTCTATATACAGAATATTCATTCCTATTCAAACACACGTGTATGTAACTCATGGTAATAATGGTTATTTTCCTGTTGGGTTTATAATTTCTTTCAGGTCTGTAGACATGTCTTTTAAAGAAGCAAATATGCTGCAGCTGCACATAGCCATAAAGGGTCTTAGTTAAATGTGCTTCCTTGAGTCACTATTTTATTTTGAACAATTTTTAACTTGAGCAGTAACCAAAACTTCTTAAAAAGGTGAACAAAAAAAAAATCAATTTTTTTCTGTCATATCACTTTAGAGCCAAGTATCAGAAATGCATAATGCAATAAACTTTTCTTTTGTGAAACTGAAAAAGTTGCATAATTACAACAAAAACATTCTTTGGGTTTTATTTTGCTTTTTCAGTCTTGATGTTTTCTGAAATGGCCAAGTCATTAAACCCTTCAAGAATGAGATTGCAGAGCATGTAGCAGCCTTGATGAGACATACAGCACTATTCTACAACACACAGGTATATTATTTTGAACACCCTTCTTTATTTTCAGTTCTCTCCACAGCAGCAAGGAACAGAAAATATCAGCATGGGAGACTGTGTAGCATGAAATAGTGACGATACACTGATGAGTCAAAACATTCAATTTGCTGTAGCCAAGGTGAATTTAATTTGGGGGGCTACGTTCAATTTATGCTGTGTTACATTGTTCCTCTCCCGATAGATAATAAAGCTATCTTTATTTATTTTTTAAGAAATACTTCAGATCTGTAAAAATGTAACACTTTCTTCTGTTCTTTATCTACACCGAGATACTTTACACTTCCTTGGCTACAAAAATCATTTACAGCCTACACTGCCAATGTACTTTAATGGATTTTGGAGGTATGTGAGGATAACACCCATTTTGCTAAACACAGAGATAGGGTGTAAAATGTTGGTGAACTGTGTGACCACACATCTCCACTTACTGACATGTATAGCCTAAATGAGCCTACAGAGAATCAAAACTGGTGGAATGTACCAGCTGGGGAAAAATACAAGAATGCGTAAGGAGGTGGAAATTAAAGCAAATTTACACTTTCTCTACCCCTCATGCCAGTTACTTTTCCTGTTGCCACCTTATCTTCCAAACCTTTGGTGTGCAGGCTACACCATCATATGTTGAGATCGACACATTTTTTTTTTTCTGATACCCATTTTCCCCCTCTTATACATTTATCTTTCGATTGAGACCACACTTCTAAGGCTTTCTGTCCTTCCCCCTCTTCTAAACCACACTGACAACATCAGCATCACAGGGCGTGTCTTCCCTCACTGCTTTATCCCAGTACCATTAAAGGTTTACTTGATCTCATAGCAGAGATGGGACCATATGAAGCTCTTACTCTGTTCAATAAAAGGTAAAGGTTCCCCAGAGGTCTATATAACTCCTCTTATATTAGAATTAGTTTGATTCTAGTAATAACCTGGCACGGCAGCACTGGAAGACATTCATCAAGTGTTTCTTATTCTTGTTTAGTGAGTGGGATTATGCAAAAATGGAGTGTGAAAAGGGATTTGAAGTGCCCTTTTTAACTTACACATTACAGAAATTCTGAGAAGTCACAGAGGACTCTTCTGAATTAACTTTCGTATTGAAATCTGCAGTTTATTATACCAAGAAGGGACTCTAAAGAGCAAATAAAAAAGTCTGGGTGTAATGACTTAGTGTTTGCAGAATATAACTGCTACAAGACTGATTGCATGATATATTACTTCTTTCATTGTGAGCCACAAAACAGGTAGAGACATGGTAGACTAATTTGGTTTATATATTCAGCTGTAAGGCTAGACACTGCATCATTCTTTTCATAAAGCAGGGACTGGAGGCGTGTGGAGCCCGTAGCCATGACAACAATAAACCAGCTCCAAGCCTGAGCTGTAAGTAAGAAACTCAGCCTTGTCTCCATCCCTTCCTGCTCATGACCAGATTCTACTTGCTCTCAGGAGTGGGGGCTGGGTGCTCATGAATGATCTATTGAGCAGAGGTACAGTATGGAGAAGCATGTCTACAACGAGCCTTTTACCAGGATTTCCCACCGTTACACTAACATGAGCACAGCTCCACTCTTGCTAGCGGTGACTTCACCTCGAGCATGCAAAACCTCTCAGCAGCTGCTGTACTTCACCATATAGATTTATTGCTGTATAGTTAACACCAGCGATAAAAAGACAAATGTCTTGTCTACATTAGAATTCCCATTGTTGCTAGCACTGATGGAGCTGTAGGAAGAGCAGTGAACACCTAGGACTCCAGCTGGAATCAATATAGATTGCAAATACTCTAAAGTCGTTGAAGATCAGACCCAAATTGCCTAGGCTGACTTTATATTGGCATGAACAGGCAATATGAAAGCAATATAGGAACTTCTGATGTGCTGCGTGTTAAAAATGGATTATCTGTACACCTCACATGAAAGAGCCCTTGTGATAAAAGATCAATTTCAGACAGCAGATCTGTCTTCAGACTGTAGTTCTTTGTTGCTGATGGTATGTAGTGCATCTTATTGCCTTCCGTAAAGACCTAGATAATCACATGGTGCTAACATGTCCTGCTCTTTTCATGTGCTCATTAGTGTCAAAAGTCAGTTGAAAATACATGAAGCAATATAGGAGTGGCAAGTGGCAGTAGCTGGCAAGAGAATGGGGAGAAACTCAGGGGAACTAAATCAGCAATTTATCCCATCGTATTTTATCCCTGATGAGAATTTCTACCAATCCAATGTGGAATCACTGCAGTGCTTTATGCATTCCTTCTTCCATGAAGATGAAAATCTCAATATTTTATACATCTGTTTCTTGTGTGTCACAGGAGATGTTGAAGTTCACATCATTATATTTGCACTGTGCAAACTGATCTTGCTGGTAAGTATGACCACACCAGGACCTCTTTCCAAGAGGGCCACAAGGCTATAAAAATCAAACAAGAAAGTTATATTTTATTCTTGAGGACAAATGAAGATTAATTTAGCGGTGTAGTTAATGAGATCTGTGATCACCTTTATCTGGATTGTACTCTGTAATGACTGGGAACAGTACTGAGGAGGAAGAACTGTGATGATACACTCTCCTCGGAGTGTTTTAACACTGACTCAGTTAATTAGTTTCGTTTTCATCTCATTTTGCAGTAATGTTGGTTTCTGATTTTAGATACAATCTTCATATTGCTTAGTGCTGGAGTCATCACTGGATAACAATATTCAGCAAGAAACACTTTTGACTAGCTACACATGTCAGTGGCTCATCCTTTGTGTTTGCCGCACTAGATGATGAGTTCCCAGTGGATCAAAAAGTGTGGCCTGCTCTTTTACTACAAATTCTTGTGATGTCATGAAGATAAGTAGTCTAATCAGCTGTCTTATCTAATCATATACCATTGTTATTCCAAGGAATTTCTGTAATCAGCTTCCAGAAAGTTAACTGTTACAAGTTTTTTAAATTTTGGTGAGTAATTGTAAGATAAAATTTGTGCCACAGTCATTGGCAGCAGGTCAGGCTTAAAATTTCAGTAGTACTTTTCTGTGAATTGCTCTTCTACTTGTTTTTTGTTTCTCCATCATTTTCATTCACATTCACTCACAGCATTCACAAAAACCTCATGAACCTAAAAAAACTTTCTACTATTAAGTTTGCCAGGGCATAAAAACAAATTAATGGCTTTCATTTTAGTAAGGTAATGATTTTCATCATCAATTTAGGAAAGGCATAGTTAGAATTTTAGAATGTTGAGGCTGTGGATTTTTGTGTAAAAACAAATAAATGCTGGAAAAAAAACCCAACATTGCATAACATGCCTTGGAACAATGCACCAAAGATGAAAAAAAAATTTGCCATCCCCACAGTAATTTTACTGTTGTTACTTGGCTATACCATTTTGATTAGGTAGCAAACTCTATCTGGTGTTTAATGGACCTTTTACCTGGTAAGAAATAAATCTACTGTTTTTGTAATTGAAACAAAGTAAAAACTACATATGACTTTTGTATCACTAGTTATTTTGGAAGTATTGCAATCTTTCAACTGCAAATATAAACATATAAAGTATCAGCATTTTACTTACTAAGCAAAAAATGTTATATTTTAATTTACAAAAAAAAATCTACCTATACAAACTAGTGTCAGCAATTCTAATCGCAAAGGGTTAATACTTCACAAAAATAACCAAAAAACCCCCCACTGCATAAGGCACTTAACAATTTCTTACATAATATAGTTTCTGGATGGCAATTTTTCTTCAGGAGAGAAACAGATTAAATGTACTGGATACATCCGGTTTGAAATATTTTAACCGGGCCTCTTTTATAGTTTGTCTTTCTAGCCTTAAAAAGATGCAGTCTGGAGAAGTCTGAGATTTTTGCCTTACTGCCTCCAACAGCAAACTAATGTATGGCATCCTATTAAGATGTCTAGGCATTGTAGGTAGCAGTTAAAGAAATGCTCATTCAAAAATGGCATCCAGGTATCTAACAGTAGCTTAGAAGGAAGCCCTGACTGTAACTTTGAATTCACTGTCTGCGTTTTGTATGCCTCTGCATGCATGTCCCCAGGTGCAGACAGAGCGTCTGATACATGGCACCTTCTCACCGCTTTCTTTAGCATTATCTTCTAGCAATGCTTTTCAAAACAGAAATTCTCTTTTTTTTTTCCTAGGTGCAATTGTGCAAATGGTGATGTGTTACAAAGTCACCCCTGCTAATAAATCTACAAGGACAGAAAGGAGGAACGCTGGATGTGTGACATCTGGCACGTGTACACTGCTGAATGACTGGTAATCCTCCTCAGCCTTACTCCTTCAGTAACCAAGGACACCTCAGGTGCTGAAGCCAACCAAAGACTTTGGGAAAGAAACTTTACATGGAAGATTAATGCATTGCTAGTGCTGAAGCCAATACTCACAGATGGGCCATCTGCACCCAAGCAGAGCCCTGTGATGTCCCATGCCTCCCCGCACAGCCCAAGTGAGGCGGGCGCAGCACAAAGCTGAGAACAGAGGGATGCTCCTGGCCACTGTGCACCTCCATGGTCCTGTCATGCAGGCCCCTACACCACACACGTGGCACTGAAGAGCTAGAGAGAAATTACGGTGCTGAATATCTAACTTGTCCCTGCCATGACAGGGAGGGCCAGATGCAAGCCTGAAAAATGGAAAGGTTCACTGCTACTGTTCTGTATTGAAGAGCTACACATCACTATCTGGACTGAGTCAGAACAACGAGAAGGGAAAAAAACACATCTAGCACAGTGATAATTATAAGAACAAGTCTATTAAATAAATGAGCTGTGTCTAAGAGAATTGAGGATGAAAAGCACGCTAAATTGACCGACTTTAGAGTGAAAGAAAATGAAATGGTTTGGTTTTCTGAAGGAATGAGTAATAAATAAATAGCAATCTCTACACCCAGTCTGATAGTGAAACGTATATTAAAATTCAAAGATCTCATAAAGCATCAATGAAACAAATTGTTGCTTCTGCTTATTCAGTGGTACTATCTTTTAATTAAATTTAGAAAAACATGCGAGCAAATGTGGAAAAAAATGGTTCAGGAGTTTATGCTGTTATTTAAAGCAGGACATAATTTTAAATATACATTGATATGGATTTTATAGAATTCTTTACACAATTTTATAAGAAGAAATTACTTCCTATGAAATAAAAATTCTTGATATTTTTATTACATAGCTTGTGAAAAAAAATCTTTAAATGCACACAGGAGGAAGTGTGTATGCGTGCACATGTATACGTGTGCGTGCATGTATTTGTGCAGAAGCTGAGAATGTTACAGTCTGTAAAAAGCTTTGTGTATTTTAGTACTATTCACAGACTTTTAGGATAAAGGACAATACAAGCAAAGAAACTCAAGTGATCGAATACAAAAAATGGTCCTCAATTTGTAGGTTACAAGAAATTTTTCATCAGGAATTGCACAACATGGATGTATTGTAGTTTATGTACTTTACCAAACACACTGAATTTCAAATGGAACCTTTTTGGCAAAAGAAAATGCTAGAATATTTTTCTACAGTTTTGTCCTTCAGGGACCTCAGAAGTTTTGCAACCATTAATTGATCTTCACAACACTTCTCTGAGGTAGATTTTTGTGGGTAAAACAAGGATCAGAGACACTAAGTGATTTGTCAAAGTCACAGGAAGCCTTGACTTTCAGTGGTTTTGCTGACAAAAGGGAATGTTTTTACCACAGGATAAGTAAAGATGGCAGAAGGACAGTAGACACCTGTAGGCTTCAAGTGCATGACTGGCCACAAGCAAGGCAGAGTGTGTATAAACTTCCTTAGCTAACCAGCAGTAAAAACTACAATTGCCTTATTTATGCTGAGAGTTTTAAAAAACAAGTAAGTATCATGCACATTTTTGTAATAGTCCTAGTTTTCTTCTAACTTAACGCAAAGTCACTGAGGGCTTACTTTCAGGTAAACCAGGCAGAAGAAGGAGAATTCAGCCGTCTCCCCTGAATGCTTTGCTTTAGGCCCTCAGAAAAAGTACCTGTTTTCATACAGCACTGCAGAAATTAATGTTCTTATGTCCAGATACACATCTTTTTATTGGTCTGTTGTCCAGAACTGTACAGGGAAGTAAGCAAATATGCACCGGCCTTTTTGCAATGTTCCAACTTGAATTATTACGTGGTCATTGTGCATTTAACTATGGAGCTCCCTTGTGCTTTTGCTTAGAATGAACACTTTGTTCACTGTCAGGTATGGATAGTTTTTATAAAATTTTGCTTTTGCTTTCAAAGTACAAATCATAATGCAGTACAGGATTTAGTGGTTCATGGACACACACTCACAGATCTGCACATAAGTAGTATTTTCTCGTGAATATTTATTCTGTTACTTTCAAAAGACTCTGCAGTTTATTAATTGCCTTCCTTTATGAACCCTTAAAGATTTTATGTAACTCAACATCCTTCTAGTTTGTTTTTATTACTCTGCTGTGTTTCTATTATTATTGCTGTTGTACACTACTGCAGCTTTCTACATTGACTTTATCTTTATTCACATTCTTATTTAGTCTTGATCTAGTAGTGGAGGGATAGATGCAAAAGTGATGAGAGTCCGGTTTATCCTCATCCTGTATTATCAGATACCCACAAGGAAATAAAGCTTTGATCTACTTCCTTAGAAAGCTAATCCTGGTGATTACGTGGAGATATGTGCAGTGGTAGCTACAGGGATATACATCTTTAATCTCTTGGTGTTGAATACTTAATCCAGTAAAGATTCTTGGCAAGAAGATTTAAGAAAGAACAAAATAATTAAACTGTTCACAAGTATTCTTTTCAGGAATGCAGATTTGTTAGCTTCTTACTGGAGGATCTCATCTTTTTGGTTTTGTAAAGGGACACTTAAATAATAAAACCGTATAATTCCACAGTAATGTATTGTGAAACATACTATTTTCATTGTTTCACTGTTAAAGACTCAAAAGTCCAGCTTCCACATTGCAGAAATCAGACTTTGGTACGTGCAGGTATGACTAGGATGGATATAGCAGTGCAGATATTTCATTTTGCTTTATTCAAAATTTTCATTTTAAGTGTAAACTGAGCTCCCTTCCATAGGTCAGCTGGTAGAGTGCAGGACTGTAGAGGTGCGGCCCACGGGAATCCTTAGGTCAGGGAGGTTGTGGAGTCTCCTTCTCTGGAGATATTCAAGACCCGCCTGGATGAGGTCCTGTGCAGCCTGCTGTAGGTGACCCTGCTTCAGCAGTGGGGTTGGACTAGATGACCCACAGAGGTCCCTTCCAACCCCTAACATTCTGTGATTCTGTGAGTATGATGAGATATAAAGACAGCACATAACTGGCTTCAGAATTGTTCAGGTAATCAGAACTGAAGCCTAAATGCTAATCACTGACAGCATTTCAATGTACTTGCATACAGAGCTCTTCAGTCAGTATGTGGGAGAGATAAAATTATACCATGTGTATCTAAGGAAAGAACATCATCCTGATTATCTATGTCTGATTTTTTTTTCAGACAGATTGATCTTAGCTGTACACCAGTTACGGTCAGCTTGCATGCTTTGATATTTGTGGGATTGAAATTCCCCTGTTTGTGTGTGCATGCACGCACATGCACTCAAGTTCCTGGGGTACACAGTCATAGCAGACAAAGCTAACATCAGATTCTCCCTAGCATAAGACAGGCTTTTAGATATCTATTACCAGTGTGGCTTTTCTTCACAGTAACACTTGTAAACAAGAAGAAATAAAATGATTGAACTTTTTAATATTACAAACGTTCCTTTGCCATAAGACGATCACACTTAATTTGAACAAAAACAGTATAAGAAAAAAGGCTTCTACTTCTTAGGGACATTTTAATACTTTTCAGTGTTTTACTAAAGATGCAGCAATTTTAAATAGTCATTTTCTTACAAGTTGAATGGTTTGAAGTTATTCAGCTTAATTACAAGTGGCAGCTGTTCTGAATATACATGGTTTTTGTCAACAGGGGAGACTGAAGATTGTATCTGTTAATGTGACAGCAGCAGAGTTCCTTTCTCAAAACCAGAATTACTGTATAGTTTTGTTCTTTGACAAGCTACAGTGATGACATGGTGTTTTAATGAATACTACACTATGTATCTTACATTGACAAATACGTTAGATTAAACACCTGTGCACACACAGAACTGACTGAGGTGAACAAACTCTGTAGAAAAAAAGTAGGATCAGGCTTGCGGAAACCATAATTTTTTTTTTACTAGGAAGGAAATACTTTAAGACTGTATAATTTATGCCTAACCTATTATCTACCAGTATATTTTTCATCCATCTAATAAAATATTTTGGGCTTTAATCTTCCAAAATTAATTTAGTTCTTTTTTCTAACTAAAATTATGTTCAGAGAGGCTAAAAATTACACTGAACAAGACACTGCAGATACTTGTGTAGAGCTATGCTAAACTACTGACTATCATCTTCCCTAGCATGTAATGTGGGCTAGGAGCACAGGTCCTTTTGATATCAGTGGAACTTGTGCTTCTGTGTTGCTAAGGTGTTTATGAAAATGAACTCTTTACAGCCAGTCCAACTTTTAAGACCCACAATCACAAGAAGAGTTTCTGAAGTTCTAGTAGTCAAATTATATATATTTATTGCAAAAGTATGAAAGATGGTACTTACACAGCATCATGTGAACATCTTAGCATGAAACTAGAAAGATGTTTAGTGATTTCAAAGAATTGTATTAGCCGTAAAAGAGATTCACATACGATTAAACAGTATTCCAAAAGATCACTAAGCTAGAAATATATTGTAATAAATCTCTGTCCAAGGATTTTATCGTTGCCAACATGGTATGCATCACACTTACTCAAATTTCTATCAGTGGCAGTGATAAAATTCACAGCAACAGCAGTGATAAAACTGCCTTTTTGGAGTGGGTGGGGTTTTCTTTCTTTCTTTCCTTCCTTCCTTTCCTTCCTTCTTTCCTTCCTTCCTTCCTTTGCTTCTTTCCTTCCTTCCTTCCTTCCTTTCCTTCCTTCCTTCCTTCCTTCCTTTCTTTCTTTCTTTCTTTCTTTCTTTCTTTCTTTCTTTCTTTCTTTCTTTCTTTCTTTCTTTCTTTCTTTCTTTCTTTCTTTCTTTCTTTCT
>Ga0065711_1000690_pt1 | contig 57776 bp, 22 predicted proteins | sample Hoacrofraction12_FD_59098 | JGI IMG/M metagenome (GOLD analysis project Ga0065711, IMG submission 59098) | Hoatzin crop microbial communities from Cojedes, Venezuela - Epithelial fraction 12 v2 (version 2) | ecosystem: Host-associated > Birds > Digestive system > Esophagus > Crop | place...
ACTTGCCCTTGGTGAAGCCATGCTGGCTGTCTCGAATCACCTCCCTGGCCTCCATGTGCTTTAGCATATCTTCTAGGAGGATCTGTTCCATGATCTTCCCAGGCACAGAGGTGAGGCTGACAGGTCGGTACTTCCCAGGGTCTTCCTTTCTACCTTTTTTGAAAAGGGGCACAATGTTTCCCTTTTTCCAGTCACTGGGGACTTCCCCTGACTGCCATGACTTTTGAAATATCATGGAGAGTGGCTTGGGAACTACGTCAGCCAGTTCCCTCAGGACTCTGGGATGCATCTCATCAGGTCCCATGGACTTCTGTACATTTAGGTTCCTCAGGAGGTCCCGAACCTGATCTTCACTTACAGCTGGAGGGATTTTACCCTCCTGGTCTCCTTCATGCCATCCATCAACTCGGGAGGGGTTGATAACACCTTGTATAATAATACATGACACATGATGCACTGAGATGTTCTTTGTATTGATTAATCAGTTCAAAAAGCAGTCATTATTTCTATCTTTTGTAGATACTGGAAAGCATTTTTAAAAATAAACAAACAAAAATGCCTTTTTTTAAGCTGTTGAAATCTCTGCATTATTTCTACAACATAACATCTTCTTTTTTTTTGGTTAGTGATTTTTGAATTAAACTAATGAAGATGATCTGCATAACTTGGAATGAACCACAGTGCTTCTTGGTAGGGCCAGTGGTGTTTTGTTTATCATAGTTTATTGCCAAAAGCCATTGGAAGCTAAATTCAGAACTTGTGAAATGTTATGTACAATTTGTTCAGCATGCAGGCAAAGAATATTTTCCTAGACATCAAGTAACTTAAAGAGGATTTTTCACTAGGGACAGCTGCATACTACGAAACTGAACATCCAAAGCTCTGTCTACTCCCTTCTTTGTTACTATTGGAACAAGAGGTTCTGCTGAGTCCGGTAGTATCTTTAAAGAACAAGTGATATTCTGTGAAAGTAAAGAACACGAGCAAATTTCAAAAAAGGGTTTCTGAAGAGAAATCATATCACTTTATTCAACTAAAACAAAGACCTGTACCTTCTATAATCAATCAGAGACTGGCTAATAACAAAGTCTGATCATGAAATTAGAGTTGTTTTGTACAGATCAAATGTCTGAACACTTTCCTTAATGCACTAATAATTCCACTTACTTTACTGAACTGAAGTTCTTCTTTACCACTCAATTTCATTTCATTCCTAGGAAGCTTAAAGACTTCATATAAATGCCCTTATCCCCTTATGACGAACTTCTGGTTCTGTTTGTTCTAAAATACTTGGTAGCTCCCAGTCAGTGATGAAGCAGAGAGCAACAAATGCACAAATAAAATTCGAAGGGATGTCACACAGTTTGTTCCAGGCAAATGCTGGTGGCTCAGGCAGAAAAATAATTACAAGTGTTCTTAAGAAAATAAATGATAAAATGCTTAAGCAGACTCCTGAAACTGTGTTTCTTACACAGAGACTTTTCTGAATAAAAAGCAAAATCAACTCAACATCAGTTCATGTAGGTACTTCTTGTGATGGATGGACATTCTATATTTTGTTTTCCTTTTAAACATATCACCCAAGATGGTTAAAGAACAGCCCTGCAGATTCTGTTTCTCTGCCTTCGCAGAAGCCGTTCAAAAGACAGACTAGACCCCAAAACAAGCCAGGTTTTTACTGGTCTATTCCTTCTCTATATCAAGCCATGTTAGCAAGCAACTCTAATCACAAGTAAAGTAAAAGCACGTTCGGTTTAAAAGGTCCTTGTGTTATAACAGTGGCTAATTCTCAATTCTATTATAAAGTCGCTATTTATAATATGTGTAAGCAAAAAAACACAGCAGGATGTGGGTTATTGGGAGATAACCACATGCCCAGTGGCTTTCCTTTTATACCCATAAATATTCATTTAAGATGATTCTTTCTCATTGAAGTTGGTGACAAAACTCCCACTCATTTCAGTGGAAGCAGATCAGGTCTTAGTGCAAGAAACACAGAAGCTGCTATCTTCTTCTGGTTATGGAAACCTCACGGAAACCTATGGGATTCTTAAGAAAACTCAGGACCAATGTACACAGATTGAAGTGATTTAGTTTGCACTAATAGGATGGGAAGTTCTTTTGAATCATGCTTGAGCTGAATGAAAATCAGTGTCATCTGTTTGAGACTAATAATCCTGCAATACATTTTTTCATCTCAAAGTGAAACAAAAGCTGAAATTCCTATTTATTGTGTTGAACAGAATATTTTGAAAAATGCCAGTACAGAAATAAGGAAATACTTAATTTCAGCATTTTCACAGCTGAAGTATATTCATATGCTCAAACTGAAGTGTTTTGCTTAACACATGGGTCATGTCTTTGATGAAGTACCATCCATCTCATTTGAAAAGAGAGAGTTTGGCCAAGAAACACTAGCCCACAAGAAGGAACATGAGTATGAGACATATAGAGTAAAGCAGCTGCAGAGAGATATGCATTTCAGTATGTGCTGACTTAAAATGAAACATTTCAGATTAGTTCAGCAAACCAGAATATTTGGTTTCATATTCAGCCACCTGGAAAGAATCTATTTCTTTTCTTGGTTTTCCTGATGAGAAAATGGAGGGAATCTAGACAGAAGGTTTCTCTTGTGAAAAAAAGTACCAGAAGATATTGTAACACTGTATTTTCTATAAAGAGAAAAAGAAAGCACAAAACACTCTGACATACAAAGTTCTCTACCACCTCTAAGGTATATGAAACCCCATGACAGTTGTCCAGGCCAGACCTATTGGTAATAGCACCCAGAAGAAGTTGCTTCTTGCCTGCTGCTTAGAAGTTTTCACTAGGCTAATGAAGATACAAGGTTGTTTTTATTTCATGGCTTCTTTTTTTGTGTGTGAACAAGATGAAATATACCAGGAACTTCTTTTTAATGGCCAAGAATTTTGATGAAATAAAAACCTAGAAAAGCTGAAAATAGTGCTTTTTTTGATGGTGTTAGATGGTCAGTCACTGACTTGAATACATTTCTATGGTAAGAGATCTTAGGGTAATTTTTTTCAGGTAATTAGTAGACAATATAACAAAAACCTGCATTTCCATGACTGCTGCTTTGATTCATTTATTTGAACAATGGCTAAAAAAAGGATTTGTGTCCCAAGGATTGTAAGTGTACTGGCAACAACTAGCATTAAAAGTATTTATGAATAATCTGAAAGATCAGAAAAGAAGAAAATAGAATAGATGGACTTTTCAGGGAAATGAAACAGGGGAGACTAATCCTCTGCCCTTTGCAGCTCCTTAGGCCACATAACGATTCTTTACTACAGTAGCATGATATTGACTGCATCGTTTGGTTTCTCAAATGCTATCTATATCTTGGCTCTTTTTTTTCCTCAATCAAACTCTCTTCTCCTTCCTATATCTCTTCATTGCAAACACCTAAAAAGAACTGAGTTGATCATTTGACAGTACGAGGGAAGAAGGAAAAAAATCAAAATAATCAAACAGCTTTGCAGCCATCAAAATTTTCAGGCAGTGGTATAGTAGGACAGCACTGCCTCTATTAAATTCCATTAGAATTCACTGACCGTGTCTGTGCATCCTGCAAGTGTAAGGCTGCTACATCGTTGGGGCTTTCTTTAGCAGAAAGTGTTATATATAAATTTTGTTTGGACACTTGTGTGAGATATTGCTGCTTAACAGCTGTGTAGGTGTGTGCCATTCAAGTGCAGCCTGCAGAAGGTGGATGTTGGGAATAAAAGTTTAAATACGTGTGTGTATGTGTTTATTTCTAAAATGTGTTTATTTCTAAATACAGGAAATGGGAGTATCAAATTGAAATAATGAAAGATAAATCAAACACCCACGGGCTGTTTTCTTCAACTGTTAATTTGCAATTTATCTTCACTCTTCCAGAGGCTGGTTCTGAAGAGGATAAAAGTTGATTGCCCAAATATCTTTATGCAAATGATTGACCCATTTCAATTATGGATGAGGACCCTTTATTCCTTTTTTAGGAGATAGAAAAAATATAATAGAAATTAATCATAAGTCAGAAGTTTTAGGCAATATCACCATTAAAGATTATTCTCCAATCTTGGCTTGGAATACTGATGCAATTGTTTCAAAAATCCTTATTCAGACAACTAGAGGACTTCCCAATACAGGAGAATGTTGCCAGGTAAAGTGTACCAGGATTCTGTCTCCTGTTTGCTGTAGTACACGATTCAGTCAGTAACAGTACTCTTAATAAATCTAGCTATGTAACTTGGTCTAAGGATAAGTATATTACAACTTAGAGCTATCTTAAAAAGTGCAGAAAAAAACCATTTGTCAACAGTCCAGTAATCTTTCTATGTAATTATGTGCCAGTTAGTTTTTGCACTCCATTCAAATTGTTCTGTTCTTTGGAAAATGCTACTGGACAAATTATGTTTGGCCAGTAAAGAAACTAGGGAAATCAGTCTACCTGGAATAAAATTAACATGAAATTCAAACCAATGGGAAGCAAATCTAATCTCTTAAAAATGTTTCGTAAGCTATTGCAAAGTTCTTTTTCATGCCTCGGCACTTCTCTGTTTCAGCCAGAACTGAAATCAGAAATGCCAAAATACTGTGAGAAAGGCTGCTCTCGCACTACAGCTGACCTGAATGAAACAAGGAAGCACTGCAAAATCACAAGACAGACTGTTTTTAGGAGATTGCCATCTAATTTCCAGCCTGGAGAAGTTTGGATGAGATCAGGTAAACTCTGGAAACTGCTAAACTTCTGGATGTGTATCTGAACAGAACCACCAAATCTTTGTGACTCATCCTTTACTGATGTCCACATTTTGTGCAGATGAGTATACACAAAATAGATTTACTTTGGGAATGAAAGGAGGAAACACAACATACTACATAAATCAGAGGTTTGCTTGCATTATCCTTCAAATTAGAACTGTACCATACATCCAATTGCACTGATCATAGTGATTTAAATAAAAGAATATGTCCCTGAAGTCACTAGAGCTAAACTGGTTCAACTGGGAGAAGATTTCTGCTGTATCTATGACACTTAGTTAAACTGCAGGCATACTGGGCCTTATTAATCCATGATATAAGCTTCCATTGCTGCAATGATATTTCATTAGGAATAAAGTTGATCCACTAATCCTAGCTTGACTCGTCTTTCTCTTTAATTGCTGGCTTCTGATTTGTACTGGCCCAGTTCATAGTCGTGACTGTGTTGAAATGGTGCTTATGGTCATGGTGGCTTAGCCTCTCTCGGCCGTATCTGTTGTTTGTCTACAAAGCAAAGCTTGACTTGCAAATCTAGTATGGGCAGTACGTAATTTAGAGCTTGAAAATGAAAGTTGTGACCTAGTTTTGCTTGTTAAAGAAACAGATGTGTTGAACGTTGGCATGAGTTTTTGCTAAGAAGTCTTAAGATTTTTATGAAGCTTTAATGATTTTTTGTATATTTCTCATCAACTTGAAGTCTGAAAATGAACAAACACTATGAATAGTGTTCTTTTCTCTTTGAACACTTAGTTTCTAACTAAATCCTATTTCAATTATTTAAATCAGCAAATGTCTACATTAATTTTCTTAAGCAAAATCATAAACTAAAGTAAATTCTTCTGTGTGCATAAGGTAGGAGATTGATATGGGAAAATACCTCATTTATATACTCAGTTTACAAAGTCACAAGGGGTGGGAACTCTCAAAGGACTAGACCGAAATGACACAAAAGTCAGGAAATGACCCCTGCGATGGGATTTCAGAGGCGGCAGATTAGAAACAATGTCTTCTTACAACTTCTGCAACTTTGGAACATAACATCCCAGAACACAGTTGGGGTAGTGGCACCAGCCACCTGAGCTCTGATGAGCACTAGTTTTGTTAAGTACGATCCCAAAGAATACATGTCTGTACATAAAGAGCGGGGAAGCAAAAGCAAGTCACAGCTGACTCTCAGTGCTCACGCCAGCGCTGAAAAGGAAGTCTTCATCCCACTGGACTAATTCAGGATGCAGAACGGGCGTCCTTGGGGAGTTTTGTTCAGGCAGCGAATCCCGTGTTGGTCAGATAGCATGCTCCAGCCAGCGTCGCCGTGGCAGGAGAGTGGTGCGGAAGGGAAGCTGTGCTCCATGCTGAATGGCGTCTTTGTTCACCCCACCGCAGTAGTTACATTCTGCAGGCCCTGCAGATACAACAGTGGCTGTATGAGAGTGGAATGGAAATGAGATGCTGGCTCCCCCGAAAAAGTTCTGCTTTTTTCCATTAAAACTGCAAAGGAATTCTGGCAACCAAAAAATAACCCTTCCTATCAAACAATGTTTTCCTGTCTCTAAAAGCCAAAGGAGCCAAAGGCACAAAGTGAAGCTAAAATACAGTGCAGATGGACATACAGGAACATTTTATAGGTTGGTTACCTTGCCTGCTGGTAAATTAAAGGCAAAAATTATACAGTGGCTGCAAACAACCTGAAAATCTTTAACTTCACCTAAGCCCTAAATAACAGTAGAATTGCAAGGTACCTAGGACTGGTCTGTTTGCTAAACAAGTTCTTTAGTATGTTCCAGTTATAAAGGTACACAGTTTAGTCCTTGATCTGTACATGTTTTTCAGTCTCTTTCTGGGCCAAAATCCCTGTCTGCTAGTAAAGAAGGCTGTTATAAAATGACCACAGGTTCAGTCCTTTCAAGTTGGAGTAAACTGCCAGCAAGCTATGGGACGTCATATTGTCTTCTAACCAGAGGCAGGGAGAATCCTTCTGCTTCTGTTTAGTGGGGATTAGTCTGTTAATAAAGGAACTTCTCATCTGTTTTCGTAATTCATTTTAGAAAAGCAATATTGAAAGCTCTTTTTCATAATTCTCTTCTTCCACGCAGACCTTGCTCATCTTCATAGTGACATAAAACACTGACATTTCTTTAGAAGTAAGGATTTGGGATAGTTTTGTCAGAGAGACCAGAGCTGTATAGCAGATGTGAAGCAGGAACTATATCATACATGATAACTGAACTGTGTTACTACTTGTGGCCCAATTTGCTTTTCTATCCTATTTTATGTAATAAAATGGCAGTTTGTTTGCATTAGCAGAGCTATTTGCTATTGTCATCATTGGTTTGCTCACCACATAGCTGTGATTTGCTTGATTCCAATGCGTGTATTCTAGGCGTAAGGCTCACAGTAGTTTTTCTGACTCATAGTGGTTCCTCAGCCTATACGATTTCTTTTCTAAATGTTTCAGTTAAAAGTACTCATGAAAAAAACCTTACAGTCACGTGGAAAACCTTACAATTTAATTTTGGAAATGCTTATGTTACCGGCCCTTATTCAAACAGGAAGTTCCATTGGTGTAAATAAATACAGGATGTAGTATAGATAGAACTCTGGCTTTGTAACAGTTCACTCACAGGCCCCAGCTGTGTGTTTGCTCAGGGAAACAAAGGCGAAGTAAGAACTCTTATATTCCCCTGCACGCCCTAAGTATTTCGCTAGAGCAAGCACAATAATAGCAACAGTTCTACTTTGCAACCTTTAAGTAGCCATCGACATGTTGACCGGAGCAAAGGCATTCATCACCTTCAAGGAGGTGCTCAGCTGCCCAAAAGATCAGGTCAAAAATATTTAACTGTTCATGAGCACAAAATAACTGAAACTATGCTGTTATGTACATTCAGGAAATACCCTTACAGTGAATTCTCTTAGTGAGGGCTGGATGGAGTGCTTGAGAGGAAATTTTTCTGCCCAATAGACATCAGCATTGTCAGTGAATGGGAATGCAGAATTTGAACCTGAGATGGCAGAATTTCCAGTGGGATTTCTGTGAAACTTTAAAGCTATACTCAAAAAGAGAACTTTTTGAAGGTAACTGATATGTTACTCACTGAGCCTTAAAAATCTGGAACATAGCAATAGCAAATGTATGTTGAACCAAATCCATTAAGGTAGCTATTGAAGACTGCAACTTAAACACATGTTCATGTCCATCCCTGGTAAGTATTAATGTCCTAAGCTACATGAATATTATGACTATCCGTGGAGAGAAGTTGAACCAAAATAACAAAGTAAACAAATGGTAAATATCCATTTTTAGCAGTACATCTAGCAATTCTTTCAACTTAAGAACAAGTTGAATGCTAGACATTTGTAACTCAATGCTAAAAATCTGTAGCTCCTAAAGACACATAAAGATAAAATACAACCTGAAAGAATAAAGCAAAGCGTTCTTCATAAACTGGTGCAATCAGTAACATATTCATGCTAACATCTGCTACAGTATCTAACACAGATCATTTTTTGAACAGTTAAAAGCTTTATTTGCTTATTAACTTCTGGGTACTTTTCTACACTTCTTATTTACCTAGAGGCTAGAAATGTAGAACAAAGCCAAGCCTTTATTTGCTTAGCAACCTATCAAGCAATTGCACAGAATTATTTTTAAGTAGGTCCAATGGCAGCTCTTTTGAGTTGCGTGTCGAGTTTTTGTTTACCTTGCTGTTACAGCAATAATAGCAAGGTGGGGTCTTATTCACTCAGTAGGTAGGACCCTAAAATTCTGAGTGCTTCACTGTTTACTAAGTCACTGGACACGAGTGCTGGGTTGGACCATGTTTACCCAAATCCTGGTCCACTGACAACTAGGTGTGGCTTTGTTGGACTGTTACTCATACAGCTTCGACAGAGAAGCTCAACTTCTTAGCTGAAGTGCTTTAAGGAAATTATAGAGACATGCAGGGATGAACTAATACTTATTTATGGCAATATGTATTAATTGGGAATGTTTTACTTATGGGAACTATATCTGGATGCAACGACCAGAGGCCGGAAATTAACAGGCTGTGACAAAGAACAAAAATATCTATTTGTGCTAACTTTGAGGGCAGCAGTTAAATAAAGGGAACATCTGTTTATCAAAGGCAATGTGCTGCTTCTAATTAAACCATCATCTTACTTGATGCTAAATTAGTAACTAGGGATGCAGATCACACCATTAAACAGACAAACTTTAAGACTTCTCTCTCCAGTCTGCTATAGTGTCAGAGAAAAAAACAAAAGTTCTCATTTCATATTTTGAATAGGTGTTGTTTCATAATTGTGGTTGTAAGACTGAGAGAGACATTATGTAATGCATTTCTTGCTGCAAGGTATGTTTAAAGTTCCAGCTTAATAACTTAGGGGAAAATTTAACTGAGTAGGAGTTTAGCTGTTGTGACCTTTAACCAAGGAAAGTTGTCATATTGTTTACAAGACAAGAATTTTCAAATACTTTGAAGAATGATGAACAGATTGAAGTGCTCTAAGTATTAGTTATGATGATAAGGCCTGAGCCTTGGAAGTAAATTACAGCTCTGAATGTCTCATGTCCTTCATCTAAAGTAGTTTCATGGCATGTCTGATCTATTCCAAAGGAATTATGACATTTCCAAGAAAAAAGGAAAGTTTTTTTTAATAGTCATCATCTAAAGCAGTAAATCATGACAGGATTTTTTTTTTCTTTTTTCTTTTTTTTTTTTTTTAAAATTCCCAGAATGCTTATTCATACAGAAAAAAAAGGAAAAAAGTTCTGGAATCTGTGTTCTGTTCTCTGACAGTACTTGGCAGGCAGGTGTGACGTTTGAAAATATATTAGAAGGCCTCTGTTTTGGCAAAGCTGATATAAAGTGGCTACAGAATACAGTAAACATTCCTCTTTTCCCCTTCCCTTCCCTCACCATGAGAAACATTCTGTATATCCAAATCTACAATAACACAGAAGGTCATAATACAGAACATAACTTAAGGACACTACAGATCCAAGCATACAGTTTTCAAGAAGTTGATAAAGTCTTTAATTTTAACAGTATGATGTCCTGATCTACAGCTATTTCAGCCTGCTTTGGAGACTGCCTGCTTCAAACCCTACCCAAGCAATGGTGAACTTCTACCCTTCTGTGCCTCCTATTTTCAGGAGAACATGTCTGTCTCAAAGCAACAGCCATATACAAACCTATGATTGTCTTCTGTGATGCTGTTGCTGTTCACAATGACGGCATCAAACCAATACACGCAGCTTTTCCTTTGGTAGGGTCAGCCCTTGGGATACCAAGAAATTTTTAGGGTTTCTTTGTCTTATATATGTCCAAAGCCATGGTGATCAAGATACCACTTTCTACCCATGCTGGCGTTCTTAGGTTTATTTTCTGTTAAACTAATGTCTGAATTTGTGCAGTTTCTACATTTTGTTTTTTTGTTTCAAGAAACCATAATCTGATACCTTTAAAGAGCAGCTCACAAAATATTAAGAGATCCTTTTAAAGCTATCTGGAGGGGATAGAAATATACTGTACAAGTACCATGTATGAATAATCTTAACTACTGACTGCAGAAACCTTTTCTCTGTAGCTGCTCTGGTGGTCACAGTCCATGCTCCATCAAACCTCATAGGCTTATTTAAAATCAGATTTTTTACTAGACTCTGCTGCTCTGTTTATATTTGCAAAACACTCCAGAACGGTTACCTGGAATCATAAAGTCTCTCCCATCCTTGTATTAAATTTACAAATCACACCTTTTTTTAGTTTAATAAGAATCTGCTTTCTTGGACACAGTTTACAATTCAGTTATTGGGTTAGCATTCTTCTCCTATAAATACAGCCTCCTCCTATAAATGAAAGAGGAATAGTAAAAATGAATAAAGTGAAACTTTCCATGGTCAGGGATTAAGGCCAAAGTCATCATCTTCTCTCTGAGTATACTGACAATTAATTATTATTAATGCCTGTGATGCAGAAAGTACTGGCCTCCACTTCTGATGAAAGAAAGGTACTATAGCCTGAATTTGAAGTATTCATGGACAATTTAGTTTTGAACTATCCAGTTCATTAGCATTACCTTACTGCCTCTCTGAGGCAGCATTTTTGTTGCGACTAACTCTCCATATCTGTTGAACATCTTTGCATACTAATTCTCCCAGGTTGCTAGTTTGATGACTTTGATTAGACACATCTTTTCTCTTTACAGTTCCTCACCCCAAGAAATCTGTTTCCTTGTTATGTTTGGTTTCTTAGCTGGTCTACTTTTACACTCAGAACACCATTTTTGTTCTGGTACTATGTGCTGTTCAGAAATTACTCTGAGCCAAAGAACTGAAGGACGTCTGCTTCATTAACCATCTCAGTTCTTACTAAAACACATTGCATAATTTAAGTCTCTGCACAATATAACAATCCATTCTCTCCGGCTTATGCCAGAGCTTTATAAAGGTTCTGTTCCCCACAGGATGAGAATATATATATGTACAGAATATCTTGTAATGAAGAATTCACAAGGATGCAAACATGAGATTCAGAATAAAAACTTATGTAACTTATTTAATTATTCCTAGAAATACATGATGGCAGCTCAGAATTGATAAATACCTGCCTGATCCATTTTTCATAAAAGGAAATTTTATCTTGGTTCCATTGATCAGCAAACATCCTTTGGAAAGTGGGATTTGGATGGAGTGAAAGGTGAGAAAACATACTAGAACACTGAGCTTCTAAATCTCATGTGCTCCAGGAACCAGGCAGGTGATTGGTAGCAATGGAAATGGTAAAGTTTGAGGTGGACAGGGTTAATAGCATAGTTTAGGGGAGTCTTTTTATATGTAAATGTATTTTTCGAGGTGTAGAATGGTGATTTGACTCTATAATATACATTTGCTAGTGTGCTTGCTATTACTTCTCTTAATGGTGGACTGATTATTTTTTTGTACAGCATAAAGGACATGTCATTTGTGTCTGCCTATTGAGCTGAGCAGCGAAGGCAGAGCTAGCAGACTCATTATCACAGAAGACATGCAAAATTCACAACTCAGTTCCCAATTGTGGGTTCATCAACAGTAACAGTACCTTCCTCTTTCCACTTCCTCCGTACTTTTGTTTCCTTGGGAAGGAAATACAGGTGTATAGGCTAGAAATCACAGCTCATTCCAGGCTCTGATCTGAATAGCTGCAGGACCAGGATTGTTGGGTAAACTGTGGAACATACTTCAGGCTAGACACAGACGAATAAAGGCTCCACCCAGTTCAACAGCAAGTGAGACGAAATGTTTCTTCTGGGAGGAAGGGAGGAAGGATTTGTGGAGAGATAGTTAAGCGCAGTACACTGTGCAAATGCATACATACAAAAATCTGCACCAAAGCAATTGATGGCTGGATCCCTATTATGGTTTTGTACACCAAGATGAAGAGAACAAAAGTAACATGGGAGTACACAGTGAATATTCTCAATAGACAGACAGTACTGCATACCATGAAATGTTTGCATGAATCAAAAAAACCCATTTTTGTTAATCTGTAAGTGATAGTATCAATTTAGCTCATAGAAAGACAAGCTGCATGTAAGGTACCAGATAATACTCAATAGATAAAATTTCTGAACAAAAAGTATTCACTGCAATATAAAATCTGGATTTGGAGCAGTATTTAGTGTTGCTAGTGTCACAGGGAAACACATACTGAAACACGTACTGAAACATATACATAATATATATATCAAGACATGTTGATGGATAAGCTTTCCATAAATATGTTCTCACAACATTAAAGACAGAGCTGAAAAAAGCCAAATCAAAAGCAACAGATGGCCAAACAATCTCACGTGAGGAAAGGAAACAGCATATTCAGAGCAGACAGGAATTTACGTAAAAACATCATAACTGCTGTTCAAAGCTCAGACTTGGACATTAGAGAATCATTGGTATGCTCTACCTGATGATGGAAATGTATGGATCACTACAAAAAGTAACCAAGGCAAGGATAAATAAAGAGTAGAACAGCTCCGCTGAAACTCTCCCTGTGCTATTCGTATTCTTGATGGAATGAGTCTGGTTCAGAGAGGGAAGAGTGTTCATGACACATCTGGAGAATATGAAGCATTGTTTAGCATTTAGTACTATGTAAAGGTACGGAAAACCATGGAACTTAGGCTGTGTTTGATATTTACTGGAAAAAGAGATGTAAGACCTAACATCAGATTTCCTTCAGGAATGTAGCAGCAGATCAAAAACCTAACACTGGAGAGAAGCCTCACCAAATAATTATTTAAAGAATGAAAAAAGTTTATAAACACAGAGTACATGACAGTTCCATACACAGGAAGGAAGCTTCTACAGAACATGTTTCAAGGTAATGAAAGACAGCTCTGAGGGATAGAAGAATCTCATGCACAAGTCTCCCCTATCTACTGCTGCACATATTCCCACATTTGAAATGAAAAGTTAGTCACACTTTGTGATAAAGACAGAGACATCCTTGTGTGCTGCCTTGAGTTTGACAATGAAAGGACTTGCCCAATCTGTGAGAAAGAGTTGGACAAGACTCCCACGCAGAAGCCAGTACAATGTCTCGGGAGGCAGTGAGCATTGACTGGACTGCATGGCCTTTTTGTTTTGTTCTGGTGTTTTTGTCGGGGGTTGTTTCTTCTTGTTGTTTTGTTTTGTCTTGTTTTGTTTTGTTCAGCTTTTGGACTATAAATTTTTTAGATCTTTTGTAGGCAAAAGAAAAGTTTATGCAAAGGGGGAAGAGTCCATACTTCAGAGTTTGGGCAACAGGAACTCTTACCACATCTCTTTTAGAAATGGCAGGCATCGACATGGCTTCAGCATGTCTGCAAAGGTCTGATGACTGAATCAAAGTATACCATTACTGGCTGTTATAAGAAGATGTGAAACTGATTCCACATAATTATCATCAAGCTAAGACTGTCTATTTTACCATGCACTTATTCAAAAGGTCGAGCAGGAATTTGGAGACAATCTCTGCAGTGATATATACAAGATATGGCTGGAAAACTCAAGCAAAAATTAATTTCAGTAATGTGGTAGGTGACCGCATTTTCAGTACCCAAACTAAACCTGAAGCTTAGAAATGCAACTGTGTCCATTCCTTTCAAAACAATAAACTTCTATGCATTCGAAATGAACAGAAAACTATGAACTTAAAACTGTGTTTACCAACATAGCAGTGCTGTAAATGCAAATGTTCATACACTCGGCACAGTAATTGCAGTAATCTGTCCTCTAGTATATTGAATATGCTTTTATGATGGGATAATATTGTGTTATAAATTTATACCTTTTGATACAGTTAAACAATGAAAATATTTTAGGGTTTTTTTTATAATGAAAAAACATTTTAGCATGATAAGTGGTTGTTGTTGTTCATGTCAAGATTACCACTGAGCAACCACTCAAAGTTATTACAACTAAGAAATCCTGCAAGCAGACATCTCCAAAATATACCACCAAAATTTTTACCTCACATGGATGAATCAGCTTATTTTTTTAACCTTCTTTTATTAACTAACACAATGATATATAGTAGGTGAAGATTTTCAGTGATGCTAGTAGTTTCATCTTTTACAATTAGTGTGTGTTTTAAACAAATCTGCAAAGAAATAAAAGTTTAAAATGTACTTGGCTGTATTGACTTTTGTTTCTCAAAAGCAAAAGTGAAGACAAGGTAGGCCTCGACTCAGTTACCCGTCACACTTAACTTTGTCCCTCAGATAATTCTATCCCATTCAACAAAGCAGCATACATTTCTCCTGTCAACATTGATACACTTCAATGTTAACCCTGTGCTATCTGAAACCTTAAGCTGGTGAATCTCTTTTTTGGGTTTACATCTACAAATGAACCTGAGAAAGATAATGACAGTATTTTTTAAAAGCATACTCAAAAACGCAAGTCATTTCAACTACTTTCAGCTATGAAGAGGTATGTGTGTAGTCAACCAGCTGTCTCTGCTCATGGTAGGGGCAGGGAAAGAGAGAGATGGCAATTCATTTCATCTATGCTAGACACTTCTCTTCCGATGGGATGAATCACCCTTTGGGAGTCACTACCTTTCTTCATTTACTACAGAAGTGCAGATGACTAGCTTAAACTCAATACCTAAATTTAGATTGTTAAAATTAGATGGGCTGCATTCCGCTTTCATTCATTCATTTAATTAATCCAGTTAAAAGAATGATCTATTAGTTTTACTGGAAAAAAAGTGGTGCAATTTTGTTGAAAGCTGTGATAATACTGTCCTGCCTTGAACAGTCTGGAGTTTAAGTAATGTGTGGGTGAAATGAAATATCATCACCATTTTACACACAGGGAATTTGGGAATGCAGAAGGACTATGTGAATCATTCTAACTTACACAAAAACTTTGTGTCAGAGTAAAAAGACAGAAAACATTACTCAGTTCTTCAACAGAGCTCCTGTACTTCCGTTCACAGATAGATACAATATCTGATGTAAAAATTCTGTTCTGTTATAAACATACTTGCAAAGGCTTGGACCAGAGCTATCTAAATGATCACTAATCTCTCAGCACTCCTTAAAGTAGTTACAGTCAGCCTAAAAACTTGAGCCTCCACTTGAATGCTAGAAGCCTGATGACACCAAGAAATCCACTGTGTTGCGTTTACAGAACCAACAATTGCTGCATAGACTAACTTGTACATTCTGGACTGTATTTATCTGCAAAAATCCATATTATTTTTTCACCTCTGATATCCAGAGCCTTTTCTACCTGTATGTGAAAAAATTTGCTTTAATCAAGGTTAGTAACAAAATGACAGTGGCATGTGTATGTTGCCCATCTGAATCTTTTCTTTGTATTGCCTATGTATACCCAAATATTCAGAATGTATGAGGCAGAAAAGTTGCATTTTGGCAGACAGCTTGTGTAAACCACTGGATCATTTGCAGAATGGCATTAAAATGCATTTACAATGGAGCCACAGGCAATCTTTCATCAAATCTAATACATGCTGCTAAACGCACTATCTTGAAGACCATCTGATAACAATCAACTTGGTCGATAAGGCTTACTTTTACTCAAAAACTGGTTAGGACACATTTATTACAGTCACAGTTGGCTATAATCATAATACGCCTATATTTGTGCCATGTTATACTCGTGGTCCTTATCATTACTTGGCATTTATTCTTTACTCTGCTACATAGGCAATCTAGCTAATGATACTGTCTTACTTTTCTGTGATCTTTTTTGTCAGCTTTTTTTTCAGCATCGACATTATCACAGACAGCTGATTTTCTAAAAGAGGTGACAGAAATATTCTGTGTATTTTTCTAGCCTCATGATCTTTGTCATTCAAAATAAAATAAAATAACCATCTATACTCTCAAAGATGCAGTAAAGTTTCTTGTTCAAGCCAAACACGAAAATGTAGGATCTTTTGGGTGCTCTGTCTACCTCTCTTAGACTTAGCGTATGTTACTTACTATTTTTTATATAATTTTGATATCTTAATGTATAACATTGTGTAGTTAAATAAAATATCATTTCTCATGTGTTTGCTCCCAATATTCTCACAATGTGGTAGCAATTTTTCATTTCAGAATACACCATCTGTTTCTTCTCTTTTGCTTGGAGGGTCCAGTTTATGCAGTCACACATATCAAAACTGCAAATCCATCTTTGTACCAATAAGACCTTGATACCCTGATAGACTCTGAGATACTCTTTTTTGTCAATTTGTCCTTGCTTTCACTAACACTGAACATACAGTAAGTAATATCTTTTAGATGCCAGTAAAATGTTTCTCTTCTCAAATGTTACCAACAGATTTCAGATCATCCATCAAAAGCAATTTTTACATGTGTAAAACACGGATGGCTTCAGTGAGAGCGAACAATCCTGCATAAACCCTTCATTTTAGATGAAAACAGTCTGCAAAGCCACCAGCTACTGGTAACACTATCATGGTTATTAAATTCCACAGTAAAGGTGAGCAGATATTTTAAAAAAAACAGTATTGGAAGAAATTAAACCACCAGTGATCAAGTGAGTGAAGAGATTATGAACTTCCAACAGAATACAGTTATGTAAGATGAACTGCACAGGAAAAAACCCCAACTGTTTCATATTGTCTCTTCTCATCATATTATAGCGCTCTTGGTTCTGTTTTGGCAGATTTGAATGTTCTGGGATCTACCCAGTTTCCTCAGGAACCTGGGCTGCAGAAACCCGCTACACCCTTACCCTGGGCAGAGAGGTACATGTGTTCCACTCCAAGTTAACAATCTCTTTTAGACTAGAATTTGCAATGCAAATATCGCAACACGAAGTTGACTGGGCTATCTAGGGATTTATACAACTACTGCGCTATGCTTTAACCTTCACGGTTAGATCTTGGTGCATTTTTCCCTGTCTACAATGGCTACCTTAATTCTATTTTTCTCAAAGTTTTGAAATGCAAAAGGGCCAACTGCAGCATTTTTATTCCAAAAGATGCACTTAAATGAAAAACAAGACTCTCTTAGTGCTGAGACTTCTGAAATCAGAAACGTGTACTAATGTTATAATCCGCCTTTGTTATGCTCTGCATCTATTTCTTACTTGCTCATAGGTGAGCCTTCTTGAGTCACATCTGATTGCTCTGTTTGCCCATGCATAGTGTACTGTGGGATATATCTTTCCAAATTGGAAAGCGTACAGAGAAAAATCCATGAAAAATGAGCTGAGGGGTAAGAAGCATGACTGACAACAATAGATTTAATCTATCAATCTATTCAGCTTATCAGAAATAAGTTGGAGAGATGACTGTGATGTGTGAAAAATACATTGATAGCTAGCTATAAACAGTTATTTAATCTGATTAAGAAAGCTAAATAATTACTAGATAAAAAAATAGTGGGCTATTAAGCTAGAAACTTGATCACTGCTTACAGATCTCTTTTTTTCCAAAAGCTTATAAATATTAGGGTGAAAACACACATGTAAAAATTAAGCCTTATGATGTCTTGATGATAAGAGCTCAGACTTGATGATCTAATGGTAGCTTCAAAATTTTATACTATTGAAAACAAATGTAGGTTCTGTTATATTATGTGGATGTCAAAAAAAATCCATACCATCCACCATTAATGATGCACTACTCACCTTCCTCATCACTATCCACAATTGTACGTTATATAACGTGAGTCTTAACAGCAATGGGTTGCTGTCAGATCTAGTCAGATCAGGTCAGACCAGATCAGGCCAGACCTGATCTTCTAAAACTGTAAAGCACTGACTTATTTTCTATTTTGGCTTCTGCTTCAGATACAGAGACATTTGGATGGGATCACAATCCACCAAAAATCTACAGTAGTGTTTCCACCCTTCATCCCCCCCTTAAAACAAGCTTTCAATCTGGCTTAAGAAAAGACAAATTTTCATTTAAGATCTTTAGTGCCTGTCAACACTCCCGAACAAGGAGCCATTTTCCTTACTTAGTGTCAAGGACACACACACACGTGATCTACATCCTAATCCCTCCTCTTCAACTGTACCAGCTGTACTACTTATAGAGTGAGTGAAGCCATAAGGGCAAGTTTGCCAGTCATACTTCAAATATTGTGTTATTATATATGTACTTTGATTGGAATTATTTGTAATATTGAAAAAAGGGGGCTAGTCCATTGCTATATTGGAGCAAATAACGTGGAAGCATTACAAGACTACTGTATTGAAAAAAATACATTCATAGACTGGTCTAATATCACTGTATGGTGAATATGGTACACATCTCCCATCATTGACATATTTCTGCAATATATTGATATAACAGGAAAAACAAACACAGTTAAACTAATACATTTTAAACATAGTTTAAGCATAGCTCTGGCCACATTTACAGTATAAAGAAGTTTTCACTTCATTACAAGATTTATTTTAGTTGACTTAATCTAATTTTCTAATTTTTATCACTTATTATTTTTATTCCTTTTTAATCTCTTTCCAAACACATTAGGATATTTGTAAATGATAGTGAGGGCATCATAAGGTATCCAAGCACCTTGAATTACTTTGTGGGGATAACCAAAAATGCAGATGATTTTTCAAAAGGCATTTATGCTAAAGAGTGTCTGTTTATTTTTTGTAAGTCCTCCTCAGATGAAAGGATTCTTGTAGTGTGAGAGCTCCATGATAAATAGATTGTATATGCATCATATGCCATATGACCTCCTGGTAAAGCATAAGACTAGCAGGTAGAAGCTTCCCGGGTTGAAACCCCAACCAAGTTAATAACTCATGTGTACATTAGGGCATGTCACGTGATTTTGTCATGCTTTTAGTCAATGGTAGTGAAACCTGGCTGAATAGGAGAACTGAACGAATTTCTGATAAACATTATATTTTGATTTCTAGAAATTATCTGACTTGGGAGAAAACGTTTGATAATTAGCTAACACTGGCAAACTTTTAAAGTTTTTGTAAGCACTTGAGACTGTCTTGGAAATTCCTTATACTCAGTCATGAGTAAGCATTTTATGTTTCATTGACAGAAAAGGTTCACTTCACTCAGCCTTTCAAGAATCCATAAACTTGAATGCCAAGTGGTACTTTATCAGTTTTGGAACTTGAAAAGATTATTCTAGATTTCTGTAAGAAGGGAGATGCACAATTGTTCATCCATTCTTTTGTTATAACTCACCTAGATTACTGGAAATCTTTTTAGAAATATCCCACAGAATATTTACATTAATTCTTGCAGTTTTATAAAGTTTTCCATAAAATTTTTAAATACAGTGTCTTCTCATACAGGAGAAATTATTACACCGACTTCTCCTGTCACTGTAATAAGGACATTGATTATGTTAAAGGTCGTTTCCAACCTTAATGATTCTATGATTCTATGATTAATAAATGTATCCTTTATGTTTAAGGCATTTGTCCTTTCTACTAAATGCTGCTTACAAATTTTCTGATTTAGCAATGACCTCTACTACTGGTTCTCTTCCTGAAACACCCAAGCCAGCTATTAACTTCTGCCAAGTCATCTACCCACAATTCATTAAGGGTTGCGATGCCTAAAATAGTGAAGCTTGGTAATTTCTGGGCATGATTTCATTTGTTTATGTATTTTCAAAATCTACCATTTGAAAATATTTTATAAGAAAGCAGGGAATATGAAGGAAATACGACAGCTAAACACGAACTGGGCTTCTGAGTCATAGACAAAAGGAAGCTACGATCTTCTTTTCCACTCACTCCTGCACTCAGTTCTAGGGAAGACAGCGCATAAAGAAGACGGAGGAGCAATTCAAAAGCAACTGGCTATAACCCATGGCTCTCTGTCAGGATGCTTGCCAGTTCCATATTATCTGTAAGAAATGCCTTTGCCGAAGCATGTCTCATTGGTGCAAGGTGCAACTAACAAGTGCAAAGTTTTCCTAGTATAAATGTGTCAACAGCATAAATGATGGCAAAAGCAGTATGTATTTTGGGCAGTTCTGACACAGAAACAGGCCAAGACAATTATATGAGCATTTTGTATTTTTGCCCTTTTCTGGAAAAAAATAAATTACTTTGGACTGCCCCGTAGTCACAGACAAATACATAAATTTGATAATGGATTTTCCATATTTACAATTCTTAAAACAGAAGCCTTTAACACGTCATAACATAAGATGGCATGCTTAAATCTACCTTGAAAAAAGCGCTGAGATTATTCTTATTTCTCAGAAATGCAACCTCATTAGCAAGAATTTATGTAAACCATAAAAGCATATACAGATATGGATACAATCAATCTCTGATTTTCTTAGTTTGTAGATAAGTCACAACTTTAAATAGTGTTCATCACTTGAAATTCTGTTTTGGCCACATTTTTATGAATAGTTAGTGATCTATCATTCATATGTAGCTCATTGACAGTATGTGATATTTTATATTCAAAATGATTGATTCTACAGATTATGGGATAGACATCTGTATGAGCTAGTCAGTTTTCATTTGTTTTAGAATCAGATCTGTGTAACTAACACTTGCAAATATAAATGCAAAATTTGATGTATTAAATTAACTTTTAACACTGTGATTGAATAATCATAGCAACATGAATACTGATTAGAACATCTATCGTGTATACAAAAAATCTCAGAAATCAATAAATTAAGCTAAATATTAGTTTTTCTCCAGAAAAGTAGAAAGTTTATAACATTTATCACCAGAAAAGTGCTCTTCCCACTACATTTTGCTTTGTCAGATCTGCTGCTCTATGCACTTTGAGATATCAGCATGACAGGAAATACAAAGGAAGCTAAACTTCCTCTGTAGCCTTGCAATTTCAAATACGCAGAACACAGATATAACGACAAAACAAAATCGATGCTTCTCCCTTTGATTTCTCAGGACAAAATCTATTTCCTAAGCCAGTTTTTGAAAACTCTCCAGTTTTCACATTTGTATTTATGGCACATAATGCTCCACAAGGAGATGGAATTAGGCTTGAGAGACTGCTTTCTGGCACAAAAAATGTATTACCATAGCTATTTATTTATATTGCTGTCACGTGTAAGAGTCCTAGTCTAAGACCATGTCCCAGTTGTGCTTGATGCTGTTCAAGCACGAACCCAAAACAATACCTTTCCCCAGCTACAGTGTAAAGATGAAATAAGAGACAACAGAAGTATAAGTGAAACGATGCGACAGTATTCTTCAGAAACGCAGATGGCAGTTTCAGCCACTGAACCACATCCCACCTTTGATGGTTTTGAAAGAGGATAACACATTAGCATGCATGACCATTTGTGGATGATTGTGGGGACTTCCTCTCAAGCATGAGAAACAGCATGAGAAAAAACATAAATATGTAAATATGTAAAAAATGTTTCTGAGTCAAATGGAAGCTAATGTCATGGACCAGTTAAAGGCAGGATCCCATATCCTCAGGTTGTGAGGTGGAGCTTATAAAGAGCTTGAAAGCTGGATGCAAATCATTTGAGTCAGTACAGAAGCTTAGACATGGTCAAGCACTGAACTAGGGAAGTGATTTTGCAAAAATATCCTGTGTAGATGCTCAGCTGTAAAAACCTGCATAGGGAAAAGTGTGAGAGATGTCTGAAAGCAAAAAATGCATACAACATGACGGAAATAGGGGCAAGAGTTTGCTGTGTGAATGGACGGAATTATGTTAATTATGAACAAAACCTACGCACTGAACTAATACGAAAACTTGTAGAGAGGTCAGAACTGAAAAAAATGCTCAGGTTAGCAGCTTGAACACTCAGGATGTGGTATTGCTCAGGATGAATGGCAAAAGAAGTAGTGAGGAACGCTGTGGGGAAAGAATAATAAATTCTGGTTAGATCATGGTGAGCCTGAGCTGAATCTCCATGGATACATGAAGGCGAATTTTTAGTTTGTATTGGAAAGAAGTTTGTAGTAACCAAAAGGCAGGTAATTCGTATGAAGCATCAGTGAAGCAAAGTATTTGAATTTGTGCTTATGCGTTAGGTTGCCATTAGTTAAGGTGCAAAGTGAGAAGAAAAATGAAATTCTGAAAAGACTGTTGTTGAGGACATGTGAAGAATGTCTTGAGAGCATGCAGTTCAAAGAAACTCTCATTATGCCTGTCTCAAAGCAGCAAAGGAGGACAGGATTTCAAGAGGCACATGGATGATATTTTTAAAAAAGGCTGCCAAGTCACAGAGAATGAAGATGTAATACTAATCCTGAGTTTTAGATAGGAAGATGTAAGTATAGGCTTATCTGGGAGCACTTTCACTAGAGTACCATAGCAAGAAACTAGAGAACATCTAGCACAGAACTGGAAGAAAAAGTATAGAGCCTCAATTGTTCAGATATAATACATGAATATTTGTTGAGCTTAGTGATAATGGATGAATGACATCAAGTTGGAGTGGTAACTAGGAACAAAACAGTTTTTTTGGATGGGAAACATACACATGAATATATTGTGTATGAGATACTGAATGAGAGTGAGAAATAGAGAAAAAAGGCAGGAATAGGTGGGATGGGAAGGAGATGGATGCATGCACTGGGATGCGTAGAGAAATTGGAAGAGGAGATACAAAAGATGAAAGTGTAGAAAGAGAATGGTGAGAAGTTAGGCCAAGGAAAGAGGGAAGGTAATTTTGCATTTTGTTGCCCTCATTTTTTATAGGAAGAGTTGTAAAGGCAACAGAGAGAGAATTAAAACAGTAAGCAAAAAAGAGAGAATTGGACCTCTGACTGTAGATTTGTGAATTAATTAAACTAAAAAAGTAGTCCATCTTTCCAAAGGAAAAACTACTTAAGATGAAAGAACAGTGAAATTGAGAAAGTCTGGGTAGTAAGGCAGAGGTATTAGGGACTCAGCTTGCACCTGCTGAGGGCCCTCATCAAATCTTAGAGGCTTTCAACTCCTGCTAAAGTGTTGGTTAGCAGAAAGTCTCTAAATGGGAAAGATACTGCAAAAGACACAAGAAAGGAGGATCTCACCTTAGTTTGTGTGCTCACAGCGTACAAAAAAACCAGCTCAATGAAAATCTGAGGACCAAGGGAGCAGCTGCCTCCACCAGCCTCCCAGCAGGACCCATACCACCTGTACCGCTATGATATTACAAATTTCTGGTCCCTCAGAGAGGTATCTCCATATCTTTGTTGACACGTCTTCAACATATTCAATAAGTGACTGTATTTGCAACATGAATAAAATGCAATCAACTGCCATTTACTACCAGAACGACAAATGTTTTCACTTAACCGCGGAGTGCTGAGAGTTGTCTTCCCAAACTTAGTGACCAGCATTCTGGTACAGCTAAATTCGTACCTGATTCAAATCAATGTACTACATATTCAAGCAATTCAGGCACTTAGCAATAAATTGCATCAAGATTCTTATAATAGATTAAAGAAACAACAGAACCTCAGCTGCCAAACATCACAGTGATAAAAGAAGAAAACATATTAAGTTTATGTTAAACACATATACTTACTGCCTTCTGTAGTCAAACATTAAGACTATCTAACATTTCTGGAGGTAGATGGGCAAAATACTGAAAGCAGAAGTGGAAAAACTCGTGGACATGTAAATAAAGAAGTGCTTGAAATACATTTGACTTTATTTATGTCGATATCTGTAAGTGTGCACTTCATATTCTGCATTAATTCTGTTGCTCGAACTCAGTCAGGACTAGTCTTGGGAAAATCTACCCTATCTAAACATAATGTGATTGGCCTGAATCTTACTGTATGTATAATGGACCAGCTAGTTAAATAGCTTCCATACTAACTTCTGAAGTAACTGTTCTTTAATAAAGTGGTCAAGTTTTAGGCACTCAAATATACTGATGCCTTTGGCTTTTTACAAACAAAATGTTTCCTGAAAGCTAATATATTTATTCTTTGAAAAGGGAGAGTATCTACTACTTAATTATTCTGTGTGGACTGTACTAGACCTTGTAACAATTAAAAGTAGCCCTGATATTGCCAGGGATTTGTACCACAATCCTTGACATCACATTAGAATAAAGAGTACAGAAAAGATGAAGTCCAAGCCACAAGTCCAATCTAGAGAGCACCGTCATGATGCTAAAGGAAATCCTGTATGTAAGTATAACATATGCCAAAGGTACAAAATCATGCAGCATAGGCCTCATTTGGCATGCAAAATTTACATCATTTTAACTAGTAAATTAGATAAATTAATCATGGTGAAATTTTGCTCTTCAATGACACTAAATTCTGTAAAAGTTTAAAAAATGCATGTGCAGAAAAGAGCATGTGAACTTACATGTTTCAAGAAGAGACTAAATTCTTTTTCACTTGGGATAAAATATATAAAGATTCTGCAGAACTTACACCTTACCCTGCTATTGCAAGAAGCAGTTCTTACTCTCTAGTTGAAATATGGGTGACAGGACAAAGGGAGTGGTCAAAGATTATAAAACAGCACGGAGAATCAATTTATCTGTTGCCAGATCAGCAGAGCTTCCTCCCCAGGGATAGGCACTATCTAGTTTTGCCTTGATCCGTTGCGAATCGTTGCTTGGTAACTTGAGCTACTTCCCTTTCAGGTCAGTTTTTATTAGATGAAAACCTTTTAATTACAAGCTTGACTGCTACCATATTTTTGTTGTACAAAAGTATGACCCCAAATGCTTACATAAACAATGTGTAATTCCAGGCACTGCTTTCCCACTACTACTTCTACACCTATTTACTGTCAGGATTTCCCCTATCTGAATCGTTCAACCTATTTGTTAGGCTAAAGCAGCGGCTTTGAAACGAATAGCTAACCATTCTTGCCTTCTTCTGAGAAATTTTTCTGACCATCTCCCTGTTCATGGGATGCTTTCTGCTCTATGCCAATCAGGCTTCCACCCTTTGCACTGAATGTGTTCCTTCCTTCTTCTGGCACCTGCCTAGAGAAGTCTTCACTGGGAATAAAGTGTAGCCAAGACATTGTGGGTTAAAATCCTGATCTTACCACTGCACACTATTTACTGTGTTCCTTCCTTCTTCTGGAACCTGCCTAGAGAAGTCTTCACTGGGAATAATGTGTAGCCAAGACATTGTGGGTTTAAGTCCTGATCTTACCACTGCACATTATTTACTGCCCTAATTAGAAATGTTGTCTGTTTTTCTTGAGAGTTTCCCGTATCTTTCCAGTAATATTAAAGGGTCAGAAAACTCAACCTACCTGTGAGAGGCACAAATTAAGAGCTCTGATTAGGTCTTTCTGGCCAAGCTTTAGTTCGAGATTCAACATGCCACATTTTTCACAAAGTGAGGCTCACACCATGTTTGAACAGAACACGGGAAGGAACAGAGCTAGGAAAGGAGACGTGTGTGCCTTACTGAGTCTTGCAATAATCAGGGGAGATTTCCTGATTCCTTAGTGAGGTCAAGTTATTACCACAACAGAGCTCTCCGCTAGCATGAGGCAGCTCCTCCTCCACTCCACATGGCACCGGAAGAGTAAATGTCACGCTACCATATGTGAGGCTGTATATTTCCAAAAGCTTTCTGAACTGGCACAGCTTGCAGCATAAAGGAAATATTTTTTTTCCTGCACATAATATATATTAGGACATAAGGACTGTTTGTGGTGACTTGATGAAGCCCCAGCTGTGTGTCACTGGGTGTTGATGCATTGCTATCATGTCTGTCAGTCTACCAGCATACGCGAGTACTGATGCCGGTGATTCATGTCCACAGCCCGACAATAACATAAAATAGCATTCTCCTACCGGCACTACCATATTTACTTTGCAATCAGTCTGCTTTTCTGGTAGAGCATTACAAGAGCCAAACATGGAGTAATTTACTGCACGAGTTACATTGCAGGCCCACATGTGGAAAGTCTTTATTCTTTTCCCTTTGATCATTATCCAACTTCAGTCACAGCAAACATGACTCAATATGCAAAAAACCGCTTCTAATAGTACTTATAACATACAACAGATTATACAACCAAATTTACCTCAAATGGTTTAGAAGTTGCCTAGCTACGGGATTGGAAAGGTTGAGGAACTCCCTGCTAAAGTGACAGGAAATTAAGCCGCTGAGCATTTGAGGACTGAAGCTTCAAGCTCCACCTAGTGACAATACTTTACCGTTGCCTTTACAGACAATCCCAGGGAAAGCACAGGATGCCATGCAATATTTCTAAAACTCTGCTGTAGTATTGGCGGGGAATGAGAATCAGAGCCAAAAGAAGCACATTGTTTTAAAAAAATACAACTAAATACAAAAAAAAAAACCAACACAAAAGGCACTATCTGCCAGTGGACTGCTTATTAAAAGTAAACCCCTCCCACTCATGAAAAATGTCTCTGGCTAGTGACACATAGGAGAACAATGTGGCTGTAATGATAATAATTTGTGAAATTACTCCCCTCCTTTGGAAGGAGATTTTTGCATGAATAAAGACAAGAGGCAGAGCTCTAGTTGTTATTATTATTTTTCTCCATAACAAGAGTATCTTGTGCTTTACACCACCATTTGCCTGATGGGATAGCAGTGAAATTTAGTTCACCAACTACAACAGCAAGTCCAATATTGTTCAGAAAAAAATCTTGTGAAATGCTTATTGTATACATAGTCATTTTATTTTATGACATGCCAATATAGGTGTTCATAGCAAACCAGATAAGATTTTGAAGGTTTCTGAACTGCCCAATCATACATAAGAGTATGTAGGGCAAGCACGATTTGTCAGTGAATTTACTGCTAGCTTTAGAAAAGAAAGCTACATTTTGGTGTATTTTTTATATTTATTTTATCTGTATAAGATGACATTTCAGGCTGTCTTGATGATCTGAAAATAAAAATTGCACTAGATTACCTTGATGGTTACAAATGTACTACATATTCTGTCAGTATCAATGCTCTAATGATTCCGTAATTATTTTTGCAATATAAAATTTAAAATTATTTATACTTAATTTTTTCCTCTAAGTATAAGATTTAGTAAGCATCCGATGTTTTGACCTTTATTTTATCTTCTGTTGAATATTGGATATTTGTCATCTTCAAAAGTGAGCAAAAATTTTCTTGAAGAAGAAGATCTTACGATCAAGAGGAGTCTGAGGATGTGGACTGAATTGCTGGCTTGTTCACAGATCACTATGTCACCTTAGGTCCATTAATGAGGATAGTAATACTTTGATATCTCAAAAAGTTAATAAGGGTTATTGCATTCATGAAGTGCTTTGACATGGATACAGTTCTCTGGAATACATTATTTTTTTCTGGAAGTTCCACTTCTGGTTTTGATTGCAATCAGAAAATCTAGTGTAAAAGGAAACGCTTAAGTTAATAAGGCTTTTTCAAAAAAGAGCCTATGCAAATTTAGATGGGGAAAGGCATTAATCTTGTTTTATTCTGACTATCCTCATCAGAGTTCTGCAGTGGCAGATGACAATAAACTGACATGGTGGAGTTTGAGACACACTTGTATTGGGAAGAACAATATTAAACTGTGTTTGGAAAACGTGTAATTCAAAAGAAATGCTGACAAAATTTCCTGTATGTGTAGTATCTTAAAGCCATTTACCACACTGAATGTTGTCACATTCCTGTGTCTCGATTAAGGAAAAGGCTGTGCAAGCAATGTATTAACATGACAGAATAGAAGAGAAGCACTTACTAGAATAGTGTTTACTGTTAAATTCTGCCAAAGTTTCTTTTAATTTGTGGTATTTTTATTCTATTTAGGGTGGCGCGTGCTAGTGGAATCTGGCGCTGAGCTACTGTACTTATGCTGTTCATTAAGGAACGTGCTATGTTAAGGATTGTGATGTAAAGTATGGATAATTGGGAACTGATCTGATACCATGTTGGAAAAATATGCAATGCAGCTTTCAACAACAGACTTCTACCGATATGCTAGCCTAAACTGTTTACTAGCCTGATTCTGTACATAGAAGAGGCAGTATTGTTAGAAGTCTTTGTGACAATCTGGCTGCTCTCTAAGTTGCCTGTATCAATGTGGATGACGCTACTGCAATAATTCCTCTTTGTGCAGATATAATTTACATCAAGGAAACATGATTTTGCAGATTCATACTGTCAAGGAGAGCAAAATAAGTTATGATGATGGCAAAAAGCACATTAATGTTGTAGAACTGTAATTACACTAGGGATTTTTCTTGAATAAAAGTCTTGCCAAGAGATCACAAATGAATCAGCGCTGCTAGAACATATAAAAAAATTTTAGTTATACAAATACTACTCAGATCTATCTTTAGGATAAATAGCCAGGTTATGTACTTAGGCAGAAGTAGGTTAAACTAAGCAGAACAGCTATTCATTCAGACCTCAACAGGAAGAGAAAGGGGGTAACACAAGAGGATCTGCCAAATGTCCTCAGTGCGTCACACGCCAGCTCTCCCTCTGCCACAGCCGAGCTGCAGAGGGATGTGCTGAATCCCAATGGCTTCTCCCTGGACGCACTCTGGCATCCACACATTCCCCTTACAGAGCTGTATTTCCTCTTATGGAGGTGCACTGTTGTCTCAGAGCCCCCAGGGACTCACACAGCACTGGGTCTTTTATGTTCAGGAGGACTTTTCTTCTTAGCTTTTCAAAAACCCAAACACAGAGCTCAGGTTCTGCAGCACAATGCTGTAAACTGCAGAGCCCTGGATTTTAATGTGCATATTTCTTTTTATCGCATTCCTTGCTGTGTTCCCAGGGCACTAATCATATGATTCGGGCCTTGCATACAACCTGTCTCAAAGTGAAGCATGGGCCTAGTCTTGCTGGATCAAGGCCAGAAATGGCATCTTACAATTAAATGGCGTAAGTCAGTACGCACACATGTCAGTGATGCACTGGTGCTGGGAGGGAATCTCGCAAACTGGAGTAAGCCCAAGGAGAAGCAGGAAGAATCTACATTAATAACTTATTTTTTTTTCACTAAGGATACCAGAAAAAGGTCAAAGGACATGTTACAGTTCACCACTACAATTAATTTACGGGTCCTACCAGGCCTGTGGGTCTGAGGCTGGGCCTGAGGGCCCCGTCGCCACAAGGAGCCGGGCCTCGCTGGCCGTGGTGGGCCCAGCCCAGTGCTTGGACCCTGTCCCCTGGGCCCACCAGAAAGCAGGGCAGGGCAGCAGCCACGCCAGGTGGCCCTGGGGCTGAAGCAGAGCCTTGCTCAGTGTCCCCAGGAAGGGCTGTCCCGGCCAGGCTACTGAGCCGCAGAGCCTTCCGTGCCACGGCCTGTCCTCAGGCGGAATGGCGGCATCACTGCATGAAAGGACCTTGCGGCATCCTTGTGCTGGCAGGCCAGGCGCCGTGGGCCAAAGGCTGGCCCGGAGTCTGTCATCACAGGCCGTTTCTGACACTGGAAATGGCTGTGTAGGTGATTTTTAGTAAAACTGCAATTGCTTCTGTTGCTGTGAAGTTTCTGTATGAGAGACTAAACTGAAAAGGAAGGGCGATGATCCTTATGTGCAAAGACTAATACAAATGTGGAAAGTGGTTAAAATCTGAACAGTTAGTAAGAGCCCTTTTTTTTTGTCAAAATACTGATTTGGAGCAACATCAAGAGAGAAAATAGCAAAAATTTTATGAACTAGGAACTATTCATAATATATGGAAGTTCCATATTGCTTTGAATGGTAAACAGACTTTTAAAGGCCCTCCTAATTAGATACACAGTGTTACACTTAGCAGCAATGCAGATTTATTTTATAATCTAATCATCAATGGTGCATTTCAGTGATATAACACTGCTCATCCAGAGATCTCAAAGCACTTTGAGAAATACGTTTATTTTCATTTCACTGAGACAGTTTAAGACAAGAGAGTCTTTGTGACTTGCCTAGGAAAATACAGTAGCTCATTTCCTGTTGCCAGGGGCAAGTGCACTAAGAAAAGATGAAGAAATGCCTTAGGGTAGTAGACACGTTTATTTTGTACAAACCAGCTGAGTCTGGCCATGGTTTGTCAGCTTAGGTGGGGCGCCAGGCTGATGCAGCTAGCCCCAGGCTAGGCTGGGCTAGTTCGTGCCTCGTATTTCTGGTTTCTTGTGCTGGTGGAGTGAATTCAAGTCTGGCTGCACCTAGCAAAATACACCCAATTCTGACTTCCATTCCCGTCAGTGATAGCACCTTGGTGGCTTTCGATTGTTCACGTGCAAAATGAATCAGCAGAGTTACCGAGCATGGCTGAGTATGGGACTCACCCATTTCAATTCGAGGGCCCACTACATTCAATGTCAGTTCAACTTCAATGTCACAGACTCCAAGCATTGCAGTACCTTTTTAATTTAGGGTTTAAATGAACTCAACATTCAAAGCAAAACACCATGGAAAACATTGAATGTCACATGGTTACATGTGGTTTCAGTGAAACTCTAAACAGGACCAGGCTCACTCAAAACTTACACTTTCCTTTGAGGGTTTGCTAACGGCAGCTGAGTTTTGTATTTCTGACTAATCAAAGGCCAACCTAGTTTCACAGGCACAGGTGCTTAGAGTCTGTGAAGAAATTTTCTGAAACTATACTTCCAATCACCATTAATTTATTGTGAGGGAAGTGACGAGGACAACAGTGACAACGGTGAAGTGCTGAGAAAGTATCAATACAGAGAATAGGTTACTGTTTTGCAGAATGTGCTGTTGGTCCAAAGCATTGAAAGTGCATTTTCAGTCCCATTTTGCAATTTAGCACATGCTTCCTTTCTCTTCTGTCCTGAGTGCCTATACAGGAGCATGCAGACACCGATCAGTTCTCCCTACACGCTGATCTGGACAGCTCTGATTTGGGTTTGTGCAGCCACGGGTGGAGATATTGCTTTAATAAATAAGCCCACTTTCTCATGAGACCAACAGCTAGTTCATGGCTGATCCGCTCTGAGCTCAGGTCAGTCCGTACCTACATGTACAAGCGTAGTTTTAGTCTCGGTCTCTCACTCTGCTTATCTGTTTCTGTCTCTGTCTCTCTCCTTTACATGCCAAGTCTAAGACTGATCTGGACTTTTAGTAAAAATCTGTTTTTCAGTGCTGGAGTATGGTTTAGACGTGGGGTGTTCATTTAATCCTTCACAGGGCAGCTATGTTTAGGAATGAGCTGTAGTGCTGTTTTAGTAAGGGAGAGTAGAGGACAGCTCAGGACAGACTGCAAAGGGAGACAAGTAAAAAGCTAAAGGGATTACTTTTCCCTCCTACCTTGAGGAAGGAATGGCAAAAGGAGCTATAAGGGCCCTGTTTGGTAGTACTGTTCAATTGTATTTGCTTTAGTCTTTCAGTTATAGCAATTCCCCTTCCCTCTCTTCCTATTTCCCCCTTCCAAACCTACTTCAAACTGCCCAACAAGGAATTAACACCTGTAGAAAGCTTTTCTTTCACAAGAGTCAGGTGATATTAGGCATATTCCCTCAACCCCTCCAGCCCCCTAAAGAGTCATCCTGTGCTGCTGACACTGGGCTCTTCAGACTGAACTGGGATCTTTCGTAGCAGCCTCAGTGCAAACAGAAGTAAAGGTGAGCTTGCAAGAGTGGCAGCAGCAGCAGCAGCAGTGACTCGTCTGCCAGAGAGCCACTATAAAAGCCCATCTCTGCCACTAGGCTATTCTTAAAATAGAAAGAGATTTTGTTGTTGTTCCATATTGTTTTTGCTTTAATCATGACCGGATGCTATGAGCATCATGTTACGCTCATGTAGCTCTTGCCCTAAGCTTAGATTTCAAAATAGTAAATAGACAAAACAACTTTTTTACTGCTGCTTGCTCCTACCCTGGGGAAAAAAGATGTGCTACTGCCTGACAGAGAACGAGAACCCAAAACATTGTTCACAGAAGATTTAAAGCTGCTTAAATCAGAAGCAAAACCAGGTTTAATTTCTTTTTAAGTTTTCTTAAGCTGTATCTGATTTTCCCTAAAATTCTCAAGAATATGATGATCTTTGCTGGAATACGCTCAAGATTTGGCACTTGACTAGTTTTAAACAGTTTTAAACTGTTTTTACTGTTTTCCATTTACAGTATCAACACATAAGTTTTCTTGGGAGTTTTAAGATCAATTTGTTAGCCAGACATATTTTGTATAATTTTTTTTCCACTTAGAAAATCTCATCACATTTTGGGAAAGAATTACAAATTTGGAAGAAAAATGAAGTAAGAAAAAAATATTTTTCTTTCTACATATGCAGTGAATTTGATTCTGACCTATGGGTGTAAGCCAGGAGTATATGACTTTTCCTGATTCTTTCCAATTCTTTGCTAACACTGGGATTGGGATGTTGCTGGTAGGCCTGAAGAGTATATTTTATTCTCAGTGTCACTGGTGGGCATGGGTATTTGGAAGGAACGTGAAGCCCAGTGTTGCCCAGCATGGAAACTGGAAGATTCCTTCCCTAGAAGAGCACTTAAAAGTCACAGATCGTTGAAAAATCAAGACAGAGATTCACATACACCTTGAGATCAGCTGAATTATTATGGCACTCAGAAGCAGACAAATAAATGAACAGATTTTTCTTATTTAGTTTCTACAGTTATTTCGTTTTGAAGTTTTCTCTGTAGCCATGCAGGCTTACAACTTCTTGTTTTCATAAGGGAACTGGGATTCTCACGTAGGAGATTTAAATACAGAATGTATAGGTTTAGTATAAATGCCAGATATTATGTAACTTTGCAGTAAAGTGACAAGTCAGTGACATCATTCACATATGTTTTAAAAATAGCAACAAAATCACAGAAAACGAGCTACTGAAGACTGTAATAACTTAGTAGTAATTCATGATGAAAAATTCTTGCCATCTTCTTATGATTTTGAAAATATATTTTTCTGCACCTTGTGCTCCTTTGACTTATTACAGCAAGAGAAATGGCATTTGATATATCTGTGTAGGGATTACAAGACCGAGCATCAATTACATCTCCTCATGGTTAGTGGGGAGGATAAGCAAAGAGGTCAACTACACTTCAGGTGCATGCAGCACTGTAATTGAAACATTTTCCACTCTGATGATGCAAGCAGTGAAAGCAGACTTCTAAAATGCTGTAAACCACAACTAGTGTGAAGTAGCTACTTTGGAAGTGTGTGGGGCTGTCCAGATTCACCTCATCATAAAATTGCTATTTTTCTTCCGTGCTTTTGCCATTTTCAGTTAATCCGTACATCTTTTGTGTTTGATAAAGAAGAATTGTGATATGGTTTGTGGTAAGCAGAATGATGGACACAAGATGATTGAGAACATAGGTCATTTTCTGTGGAAAATTCAAGTGTTTATGATACTTCAGCTTTGATAGAAGGAAGTGGATTTGAGATAAGAATTCAAAAAAGGCAAATGGGACATATTAAAATAAGGTAGATGATCTCTTTGAAGCAGAAGTGGTTAGAAGGTGATTACTATGAGTTTCACAGTACACTGGGGTGCCCAGGAAGCTTATGTAGGTGACAGGACAACTTACCTCATGTGTGGGTAAGAGAGTCTGAGGAGAACCAAGAAAAACTGATGAAGTTTACTATCCTTCAAGTTTGGCTTACTACATCCTGTTTAAACTACTGAAAGCGATTAAGAGCTACACTCCTTTTCATTATTTAAATAAGCAGCTCTTTTTAGCAGCTTTATGAGTAGCTATTCATATGTTATGGAACGTATGTTCTCAAATCAAACCTGAAATTGATCTGAAGAAATGATCAAAGCCTCACCACTTTGACAAAAAGAACTGCACTGACACCTTCTGAATCCATGTTTGCTGACAAGCCAGATGATAACCTTGTCTGGATGGCCCATGATGAACTTTTCAAAACCACCTTTATGTATCAAAGATTAATGCTGCAACCAGCATAATCAGCCAAGCCATTTCAAGTTAATAAGATTAAGATTCTCAGGAAATATTTAGGAGTATATGTGAACAAAACAAGACTCACAGGGAAAAGCAGATACCAGATGGAAAGCTTTATCTCAAATAAGGATTCTTGTTTAGAGACAGCATGCTTAGAAGGTGTGTCTTGTCCAGGATGCCAGAGGCCTGGTGGTCATGAAAATGGTATTTCTAGTCATGCTATTCATGCCTGATACCTTTTAGCTGAATTAAACACAATGAGGATTCAAAACTGAAACAAAGCTGCATACTAAAGCACATTATTGGTTTTGTTCTTTGCATTTGTTTCTGGATCTAGAGATTAGCTTTTTGTCAAATCTTTCCTAGCATTGAAAGCGATTTCAGAAAGGTCTGGCAAATACAACGTGCTTTTCTCCAAAGGGCAAATGTAATTACAAAATATTAAATCGTTCTCGATTAAGTACTCCACTCAGGAGCCTACAGTCTGCACTAGGATGCAATGGCCTAGTTGTAAGCTGGTAATACCAAATACAAATTCAGAAAAATCTCTCTTAAGGCAAATGTTAACCAGAGCCTCTGTAAGTGGGCAGGAAGTCTAGGACTCAGGTTTCACTCCAGACTTGTCACTCAGAGCCTCATTACTTCTGTTCTTCCTAGAAACCGCAAAACCAAATAGCAGTTCTGTGCTGATGGGATACAGAGAAAATACTAGTGGAAAGAAACCACAAAAAGGTTGCATCCTAAAAATAAAGCATAGGTAAACAAGGCTTAAAAACTGTAGTGGACTAGTGGTTGGTGACACCATGTGAATCTTTTCAGAATACAAAGTTCGGTTACCACTGAGTATTTTAATCCTAAACGTTTTGAATAAAAGGTCAATGGGGTTTTAGAAGGGGAAAAAAACCCCATGAATGGGGATCTTTTTCACTTCTTACTAATCTGAGCATATTACTATTCTGTTGGAGGGTTGGAGGTCAAGACAGGTCTGGGGAGGATTTCAGAGCAGAGTGGATGCTCCATGGTGCTGGAAGCAGAGGAATACTTTATCCAGTCCCCCTTCCTCATTCAGTTCTCACCTGGGACTCACAGATGGATGTCATCTCTAAGCAAGTGGACAAAAAGAAGGTTATCATCAGGAGTAGTCACCATGGATTCACCAAGGGGAAATCATGCTTGACCAATCTGATAGCTTCCTATGATGGCATGACTGACTGTGTAGATGAGGGGAGAGCTATAGATGTTGTCTACCTTGAATTTAGCAAGACTTTTGACACTGTCTCCCATAAGAAGCTCATCAGGAAACTCAGGAAGTGTGGGCTAGATGAGTGGACAGTGAGGTGGACTGAGAATCAGCTGAATAGCAGAACTCAGAGGATTGTCAGCAGCAGCGCAGAGTCTAGCTGGAGGCCTGTAGCTAGTGATGTTCCCCAGGGGTCAGTTCTGGGCCCAGTCTTATTCAACTTCTTCATTAACGACCTAGATGAAGGGACGAAGTGTACCCTCAGCAAGTTTGCTGACGACACAAAACTGGGAGAAGTGGTGGATACACTAGCAGGCTGTGCTGCCATTCAGTGAGACCTGGACAGGCTGGAGAGCTGGGCGCAGAGGAACCTGAGGAAGTTCAACAAGGGCAAGTTCAGCGTCCTGCACCTGGAAAAGAATAACACAACACACCAGTACAGGCTTGGGGCAGACCTCCTGGAGAGCAGCTCTGTGGAGAGGACCTGGGAGTCCTGGTGGACGACAAGTTGACCATAAGCCAGCAGTGTGCCCTTGTTCCCAAGAAGGCCAATGGTATCCTGGGGTGCATTAAGAGGAGTGTGGCCAGCGGGTTGAGGGAGGTTCTCCTTCCCCTCTACTCTGCCCTAGTGAGGCCCCATCTGGAGTCCTGTGTCCAGTTCTGTGCTCCCCAGTTCAAGAAAGACTCCTTCTCTGGAGATATTCAAAACCTGCCTAGATGAGGCCCTGTGCAGCCTGCTCCAGGTGAATCTGCTTTGGCAGGGAGTTTGGACTAGATGATCTCCAAGGTCCCTTCTGACCCCTACCATTCTGTGATTCTGTGATCCCATATCTGTGGCAGCTCTGAAGGAATGCTGATTGACAGAGGAAGGGAAACAGAGCATGACCAACCTCTTGTTCCTTTCCATCTCACTACTAGATTAGTAAAACCACACAAAGAACACTGAGGATGTCTAAAGGCGGTAGAAAGAGAGCAAAAGCAGAAGTACAGCAAGGTGCAGAGTAGATTCAGCATAAGGAAAATGGTGTAGGGTAGCGTATAAACTGAATGCCACGGCTAGCTCCATTAATAACAGCAGTAGCATTGACACCTAATATGATGCAGTATAACATACTTTCAGAATCATAGAGCAGGATGTTTTATGGGTATGCAGTCAAACCCTGTGCTTGGCCAAAGGGTGGCTATTGCAATTGTACATGGACCCATCAGTAGCTAAAGACTACCCCACAACAAGCAAGTGTGCTTAAGCTAGGTGAGAATTCAAGGAGCTATATTTTCATGGTGCTGCGAGGGACCGGGTAGCAACGCAGAAATCCAACCTGGTAAGTGTTCTATTTTCCTTAAATTGAAATTGTGATTCTGTGGAAGTCTTTTATAAGCAAAAATGTGAATACAGTTATAAAGCATATTTTGAAAGGCTTTTTGTCCAGAAATGTTGTAAGTTTTGCAGTTATCAAACTGAACATTTTATTCAAGTAAAATAATTGTGCTTCAGAGGTCTAAAGTAATAAAGTCTTTGATTAACAGGCTTTCCTTAGTCTCTTAGTCATCATGTGAATTGTCCTGTCAATAGTTGTTTCTATTCTTGAAAACACTGATCTCAGTTGATGGTATCCATTTTGCATTTGCTATTATTTGTCTTTTAAAGAATACAATATAAAAATGGAAGCTCAACTAATCCCAAAATGCATGTTCATCTGTCTGCTACAGAAAGATTATAAATGTAGAACTCTGTAAAATCAGAAACTCTGTCAAAATGAGTTAAACATATAAAAAAGAGAAACGCATATTTATCAGTTTAGCAGTCTAAAACAGGAAGGAAGTGAAGAAAAATTTGTTTAAAAATAAGAATTTTTTTTTTTAAAACGTATTTTCATTTACCTCGATTAACTTACATCCTTAGTAGCCATGGGCCATGTGTATACAGAAGCTCTGCAGTAACTTTTCTGATACCCAAATTTATGCACTTCCTGAAAACATGGAGAAGTGACTACCAGAGAAAGTCAGCCAAAGTTTAAAATGCAGAATTATTTTCAGGTTCAGAACTAGCTTATGGACATACGGTTAATAAATGAGAAGCTTGCAATTTCTTTACACTGTCTGCATTAATAGGTGCAGAGGCAGTCAGAAGGAATGGTAGATTTTTTAGAATCAGGGACAATCTAGCAAAAAATACCATTCAAAATGTTGTAATCCAGTCATATTGTTTTAATTGGGCAACATGGCATTGTGATAACAGATGGCAACTCCATTTGAACAGATTCAGCCAGACTGATAGCATCCTGCCCCAGCTCCTCTGAATGAAAAGCTGTGCGCTTCCAGTTTATATTGCAACAGCTTCATTCAGATTTCACACTTGGATAGACATTGTGCCATTATGAAAGCAAATACCATTTAAGGCTCTGTGCATTAGTGCATGGAGATTTCATGGTAGTTTCTATTACTACAGTGTCGAGTTAGCAGGAGCTGTAATAGCTGAGCTGCTTTAGAGTTAAGACATTACTGCTGGTAGCTGCCCCACCCCCAGCCAAAGGTTACAGTTCTGGGATCGAAGTTAGCAGAAACAACACGCCTGTATCTTAACTACTCCATCTAGATGGTGCCAGCTGACATCCATATTTCACAATGGTTTATCCTAGGACACCGGGCTTTTCAGCGGAAGTGCTGCACATGTTCCCCTCTGATGACTCTGTGGTAACTCCTGGCAGAGGAACAGGATGGACAGCTGGAGGCAGAAACATCTTTAATTTCAGAACAAGGATTCACCAGAACTTGCTTCTCAAAATTCTACATGTTAATAGCTTCCTTCTGCAGACACAAAAGCAGTTTCTAAGCCAGTGGATAGCTAATGCAGTGCTGCCACTTTGGAACAGGATATATGTTAATGGGGCACTTTGTCAAAACACGCAGGAACATCAGCTACCATGTTCTCCATAACCCTCTTCATATCTGTGCACTTCACAAAACAGCAAAGTGCAGGAGGGTTGGAACACAAGTTAGTCGTCCTCCCCTACCGCGAGGGCTATGCACCCCTTGGGACATGAGAGCCTCAGCCTTTTGCTTCCTCAAGTCGGGGGGTAGAAACCGAATGTGGATGGACTCTGGCTGCCTCCTGTGCTCTGTGTACTTTCTCACTCCCTCGCTGGCCCTCTCAAGAACAATTGTAATCCAGCTGAATTTTTTCCTGGCTCTTGCCCGATTTAACAGGTGTTTAATAATGGTTCTGGATCACTACTTACATGCTGAACAGTTTTCTGTTAATCTGAAAAATTTCTAGAGAAAAAAGACTATGTAAGGGGGTGGTGAGAAAAAAAACTTAAACAAACAAGCAAAACCCCCAAAATATAAAAAATATTTTCGTTCTCAGGGTGTATATATCCGCTTAGCAACGATTTGGCTGCTTCCGGAATGACTTTCTTCATGTCTCAGTACTTGAAATGCTTTTGTAGTACACTTGGCAGGCACCACTGTGCAGAAGATCATGATGTACAAAACCACATAATTTCAAACAGCAGTCTTTATCTATCTCAGCTGGCCCTTATATGGCCCTCCACACTATAGTGGTTAAGCTCCTCACAATCTTTTGGGTATTTGTCCTCAACACTTTAGTGAAGTATGGAAGTGCTACACTCTGCACTGTTCTTCAGGAATGATCTCAAGCGTGGCTATGAACATGACACTTTCCCTTTTCTCACGTCTTCATAGCTATCTTGGAAAGCTATGAAGCAAGCTTCAGACAGCTGCTGACACCCTGCCTGACCGTTAGAAGCCTCAGAATTAAAGCAGTTAGGTGATACACTATGTACATTAAAGGTGACTGTCTAGATGTTCCAGGGGCCCCAGGGGCCCCACTTTCAGACCTGCTGCTTACAGCCTCTCATCTAACTACAGGTCACTATAGTGAAGACTGAGGTTCCTTACTCATCAATGGAGAGTAAAAGACAATTTTAGGTCATGAATCACGTGCTCAAAGAACAGATGAATCACACTCTACAATGCCTGTTTCTCTTCATTGGCCATAGAAAGTCTAGACAATTATTTGGATAGAGAACTCTACAACTGGTCAGACAATCTCACACCCTAGTCTGGTCATGAAAACCACCATCAAAAGACAATATAGGCATACCTAGATTAAAAGCAAGATCCACAGAGGCTGTCAGTCACCTGAAACAAACTACAGTTGTTAGGTACTCCTAGGTATCTTTGAAGAAATCTGTGTCAAAGTGATTTGTTTGAGGTCTCACACAGTACAGACATGAAGTCTGCATCTCACAAGCCTCAGGTCAAAATGTTGTCTATTGATCTGTCTTCCCTACCAGTCTGGTAGAAATGAATAAACATTATAATTGCCACAAATTCAGACGCCGCATACAGAAGGTCTTTTTGCTAAATAAAAGAAGTCTTAATGATTAATTACAGGAAGGAAGTGAAATCATGCATGCCTGTGCCCTACGGAGCAGTCTAACAAGAGGGTTTGAAGCTATCCTTGTCTTTCACTGTCCTATGAAAACATCTTTAAAGCTTTCTTAAAGATTACTCTTCTGATGAGAGGAGGGCATATGTAGGCTACTGGACACACAAACACTGGTTTTACTCTGCTTCTCCTTTTGTGCATATCATACTGTGCCTGACATGGGGATTCTGTCGGGTTGCTACGTGACTTCCCAGCTATGTTCCCCATTCAACACAGAGTCTTTCCACTTCAAGGTGGTAAACTACATTACCTCTCTTCTTACTTGCAAAGGTGCAAGGAAAGGGACATGCTTGAGAAACAAGGGACAAAATACTTGTACGAGATTAGGAAAAAAAAGCCGTTGTTTTAACTGCTGTTTAGACACTCTGTTTTCATTTAAAGAAGAAAATAATGCTCCAAAAGTTATGGTCTTAATGAATGTCATCAAAATGTGAAGGGAGTATAACAGATGCAAAAATGCCTGAATTTGCTTAAAGCCTGGAACTACAGCTCTAAGAGATCAACTGTCCCATTTGCTGTTACCTCATACTGAAGATAATGTTTTTTAAAGGACAACACATTGTTATTTCAACATTTATCAAAGTAACAAAAGAAAGAAAAGGAATGATTTATTATTGTGGTGATTCATCTGAAATATTCCTGGACATCAAGGATGGGAAAGAGGGGGAGATGAGACAGAGACAGAGAACAAAGACAGATTGCCAGAAGTGGATCTAAGGATGTTCCTAGTTAGGAGAGATCAATGTATTGCTGATTAAAACGCTATCAAAGAATCAAAAGAAAATCAGTTTAGTTCCTATTTCATAGCCTGTAATTCTTGTTCAGCTAAATTTCGGTTGTGTTCCATTAAACAGATTTTCCACCAGTTCAGCACAGAAGATAGGAGCTTCCTCTGGGCTTTTTGGCACTCTTACCATTGACAACCAGGGAGTGCCAGGTAGGTGCAGTTGGGTATGAATTCATAGGCAGCACTGTATCTGTCACACAAAAGTGGCAACCAAACTGTTCTCAATCAGCTCTAACAGCCCAGCCAACTTAAAGCAAAAAAAAAAAGCCAATACCAAAACATGCCAAGGTGGGGAAGATAACATTTTCACCCTGAAGTTGGATCCTAAAAGCTTAGAGATTGCAACTACAAGCTTGTAGAGAACTGATAAACGTTTGACTTACACTAAGCATGAGAAGCAGCCAGAGTCTGAAGCAGTCTCAGGTCCCACAGGTGGGAGCCTGGCATTTGGAACACCAGGTCCCATGAGCACTTTTTGTGTCTGAACTGTTCCCAGAAGATGCCATTTTTGTAGTGGGAAAAAGAAGAGGCATTTTCCTACATACCACTTCCAGTTGTAGTTCCTACCATTTATGCTTGTAGGAAAGGATACTAACTTTTTCTCCTTTCATTGACAATGTAGATATATAATAAAATATAGATACTTAGTAAGCTTTTGTTGGTATTACTATTCAGTTGGTAAAATTTCCCTCAGACAAAAGACGTCCCTCTTGTCTTTCTGTGCTATTTGGTAGAAAAGGAAATATTAATGAATGTTACCCCAGATTTATCCCAGTGAAAGCAGAATCAAGACATCAGGTATTAGGCACCTAATAAGCAATGAGATTACATAAAACTGATTTGAAACTTATTTTAAGTTGTTTTAATTCCACTTACTCCAGAAAATATTTATGCAGGTAGAAGGGAACAGGATTAGTCTCCTACTCAAAATGTGAGAAAATAGCAGTGTTTGAATTGTAATTTACACTACTTAAAGTTAACCATTAGATATTTTTCTAGAAGATTCAAAAAAGAACAAGTTTAGTTCCTCTGCTGTAAAAAATGACATTCAGTTCATTTTCCATCCTACTCTTCTGAAAGAAAATATTAAAGGTCTATGGAAAAAATGAACCGGCATTTGGCAAAACTTGGCTTCTGACAAACTGGCAGCAGTTACTGCATCACTGAAACACATTCATAAATGCTGGCTGCTTCTTCCCTGGAGGAATGCCAGTAAAGTACCCACCCTGGCGTTTCCCTTTCTAGATACACCAATTCCACACTCCTAGGTCTTGCTGACATACATCAGAATTCCTTCTAAAGTAGGCCTTTTGTGCCATCCCATCTAACTCTAAATCAAGGCAAATACATCACATCAGCCCATCTAGGTTGTATCTGTGGCTTCAGATATCAGATAGGTATATTCTGATCTGCAGCTATGTTTACAGGATACATAAAACATGTAAAGCAGTAAAACACAGTAAAAACTAGCATATTCCTAATGCCTGTCATCTGAGGAGCTCAGAAGTTCTTTGTAATTGGAAGAAACAAGCTCTGCTCCTTAACCTGTTAATTTTATTTCAGTGCATTCATGTTATTCCAATAATATTCTCATGTAAATGAAAGCAAAGTCAAAGCTTTTAGTAAAGACAGGCACTAATGTCAACTTCCATAAGTCTAATGCTAATCCTTTTTAATATGAAATGTATCAGTAAACACGGACAGCTGTTGATACATATAGACTCATTCCACCCACGCTCTGAGCAAGTCAGATGTTGAGCAGCTCCCATTTGCGGGTCAAGCTAATAGGCACAACGCCTAAGTTAACAGACTTTGCTTCTCCTTCTGGCATATGGGCGCTCCTAGCCACCGTATCCTGATGTATCCACCCCCCGCAGGTGTCCAAACAGGACAAGCAGGACACCGTGTGGCTTAACATCTTCATGACGGTTTGCACCCTTACCAAAGATTCTTTTGGCTGGACAGAATGATCTATGTTGTTATTATTCTTTTTCGGTTTTTTCTTTGTTGGTTTGTTGTTAGCAGTGACATTTGCTCAGTGGACCCAGTGAAAATCATGGCTATGATGGCGTGGGCACTGTAGTTACACAAAACACTAACGCGCAAATGCTTAGGATTCATCTTGTAAAGAAACTAGTCCATGTGCACTAGAATTCTTAGGATACATTGACATCTTGTGGACAAAAACAATATAACACATCAGTCCCTACTGCCAGGTTACATTACGGCACTATAAAGTTCAAACTACCTAGCTTGATGCTGAGAAGATTGTACTCAGAGCAGTATGGCCTTCTGAAGGAAAACATTTGAATATTTATCCAGTTCGTTTGGATACTTTTGCAATCTGCAGTGAATTCTGTGCTGCAGCAGCTAGACTTCTACTGAGATGCTGCAGGTAAACCGATTTGGGTACTACTACATCAGGTGGTTCCAGCAGCAATGGCAGTATACAGGTGCTCAGTGTGTAGGAGCCAAAGAATATGCACAGTTGTGATATCTTCATGATGGAATAGCCGACTAAGGCAAAGACCTCAGTTCATTCACTGTGGAAGGACAAACTAGCATTGTTCTTAGCAACAACATCATTCCACGATTTTTAAATTATTTTATTTAATTATTAAATTTTTACTTTTTAAAAATAATTTTTAAAGGGCTCTTTTGTACCAGCATGACTTACCTGATCTCATGACAACCAAGACAGTCTTGAGTTACCATATGGAGATGGTGGAGCTTCTGGATCTTCTGCCATGACAGAACCTAGAGTAATATGTTTTTTTTAAATTTTATTATTTTTAAATGAGTGTTTGACAAGCTATGGCCCTAGGAGGGGCTTGTCAGGAGCCTGCTGACAAAAATTACACAGTGCTGGCTCTTTATTTTTGTTTCTCATTGCATCTCTATGTTAAAAATATCTAAAAGTAAATTTAATACTTTCCGAAAAAAAACTTCCCATGGGATTAATTGCTAGAGTTGTGATAAACAGTTAGTGGGAAAAGCAGGTTGCTGACTCACCAGAGAGCCGCAACAGAAACAATTTTATCATAAAATTGACACTGAGATTGGATGCACTGAATGGTTTGTATGATAAGAAATAGCAAAACCTAGGTCTTGAATATTGCTTCATCGGAAAAAAAAATGTATCTCAAAGCATTTTTATTCACAGCATTTTATCAGGGTTGTTACTGAGGCCACCCTTGTTTTACATATGTCAAGACTAAACATGGAGACATGGTGATTTGCCTAGAATCATCCAGGACTCTAGCGTCAAAGAGAAATAGCATCTCATTTCTTCTAAGTGCTATTTTATACTCGCTGTTGCCCTTTCAATGCCATGTCTTGCACAGGAAGCATCTATTACTTCTTTTGCCCCCACTTGATGCTTCGCAACCATGGCACCTGCATTTCATATATTTACAGCATATCCCACTGTTAGTTTGAGTTCTCACAGGCCAACCACAAATAACCAGCGGATCCATGATTCTGAGAAGAGTGGTATTGCACCAGGGGAACATGCTAAATGCCATTTTCTAGCATCTCAAACAAGCTTTTGCTTGTTGTATGATCTGAAAGTTCAGAATCATACTTATCCAAGACCACAACCTCTTCATAACCTCCTCTCTGTCCTGTGACCTGGTGCTGTCACACCATACAGTCAGGATGTCACCGTCACAACAGGTTTGTGTTCAGCCGTTTTCTGAACATGAGTTTTGCTGAGAAACCATTTTTTGCTGTTGTCTTTGAGCTACTGGCTTCAATCAGACATTAAAATCACAGGAAAGTTTGAAAGCACAGTAGAGCATGGAAGGGAAGTTTCAAAGGATTGTTCAGTCAAGCAAGATATATAGTTTTCCTGCAAAGAAAAATTTCAGAATTTCCAACTCTGTAATAGAAAATTTTGGGGAAAAAGGAAACTAAAACCCAAACAAGCTAGCTATTTAGAGTTCAAAGTAGAAATCATGTTTCTCAGTCACTGCTAGTTACCATTACTTTGTCTTTACTGTCAAAACCTACCAAAATTCTGAGTTTACTGCTGGAACACTGCACTGCCTCAATCACAGGTAACTTTTTTAAAAATTATTTTTAATTTGTAAAGGTTTTTAAGTGGTTTTAATTCATGGTAGTTTGGATTGGAAGTTTTTGGTAGGAGGGTTCGTAAAACACCTGTAATACCAATTTGCAAATGCTTTGGGAGAGTCAAATCAATTATTTAATGCATTTTTAAACTGAAACAAATATATTCATAAAAAACACTTAATTTAGTCTCTGTTTCCTTTCACTGTCTTTTGCATCTTTCACTGTCTAATTTTTCTTTTTTTCACTCTGCTTTTGGTGGAGTTTAAAAGTTGGCAATATCAGCATTTTCCATGGTGTATAGAAGTCGTCCTGGAAAAATAGCAAAGGTAGGACAAATCTCTTGTAGTAAGGATAGCGTAACAGGACAGTTGGTCACCTTAAAAAACACTGCCTGATGTTCATGTCTTGTGGGAGTGGGTCCACACTCTCCACCACTATGACTGCACTGAAACCTGTTGGTGTTTCATAAGTAGCTTTCTAAAGAAACAAGGCCAATGTGACAGCACATTGCATCCATCTGCCTCCATCCTTCTTCTCCCAGCAACTTTGTAAAGGCATAATGACACAAGTTCACAAACATGAATAGAGCAGTAGAGGACAGAGACCTAAAACAGTGGTCCCACTGAGAGACAGGCAGGCAGAATTCAGCTCATTGTAGCCATTTAGTGTCAACAGCTCAACATCATACACACTTACGGGGAGCTTTGAAACAACCTTAATAGGTATGGCCATTAGAGTCCCTCAGAAGGAACTGGAAGAGTTGGGCAGGGACATGGTCCTGTTGGAGTGGGTCTAGAGGAGGGCTACAAAAATGATCAGAGGGATGGAACAGCTCTCCTATGTGGAAAGGCTGAGAGAGTTGCAGTTGTTCAGCATGGAGAAGAGAAGGCTCCGGGAAGAACTGATTGCAGCCTTCTGGTACTTAAAGGGGGGCTACAAGAAAGATGGGGACAGGCTTTTTAGCCGGGCCTGTTGCAATAGGACAAGGGGGAGTGGTTTTAAACTAAAAGAGGTTAGATTTAGGCTGGATATAAGGAAGAAATTTTTTACAAGGGTGGTGAAACACTGGAACAGGTTACGTAGATGACCCATCCCTGGAAACATTTGAGGTCAGGTTGGACAGGGCTCTGAGCAAACTGGTCTAGTTAACAATGTCCCTGCTCATTGCAGGGGGAGGTTGGACTAGATGACCTTTAAAGGTCCTTTCCAACCCAAATTATTCAGTGATTCTATTACAAAGAATTGCCATGGGAAGTGGAAGGAGCTGATAAGGCAGTGGATTGCATATGGTTGGTACAGATTGAGAGGAAGCAAGGCTTCTTTAGGTCCCCTCATCATTGAATAATTGCCCAGTCTATCTAAATGATGTGAAGTTTTGTGGCCTGTGCTACTGCAGGAGGTCAGAGCTGATGATGGTTCTCCCTGCTGTTAAAAGCCTGTGAATTGTGATTGGTCATCCGCAGTTGCACAGAAGACATAAGAAAGCAAAAAAAGGTGATTTTGGAATGGATTAATCTTTGCTCTTACTTCTATAGCAGTGAGGGATATTAGGTCAGAGCAAGTGTTTTAGGGTCATTGCTTCTTTGGTTGCTTTAGAAGACCTCAGTAGTGTACCTCAGCAATGGCATTCTTCAAAAAGGAAAGACAATGCTACCACCACGATGCTAGCCTAACTAGGGCTGACAGGCCAAGACAGACATAAAGGATGATAAAGAATAATTCACCCTTAATTTTAAATACCATACAGACTACTTTTTCTCACTTCCAAATTTCCAGTTTTTTGTCTCACAACCAATCATGCTATTTATTTAAAAAAAAAAAGATATTTTCAGTAAAACTTCCCAGAACTACTAGCTAATAGGCAATCTTAGACACTGTTAATGGCTGCAAGTCTGTATATGTCTAGTCTGTGCCAAATGTAAACAGATTCTCAGCTGATCCAAGCTGCAAATGTGAGCATACATACTATGACATCAAAGGAGAAACTTACAGAAACTCAGTGTCTAGGAGTCAAGAATCAGCCACCCATACCTTTTAGAAAGTCTTTGCCATGCATAGCTGGATGTAGTTCCTCTGTCCACTACCCTTGCCATATGCCTGGAAATAAGGGTTCCCTGAAAGGTAACTCATCTTTCCAGCAAATAAGTAAGAATACAGCCATGCATCATCCTTGCATTTCTGGAGGCTAGGCTTGGGTAAGTCCATCGTCTCCCTAAATTTCTGGGCTGGCCTCTAGTTTCTGGAATGAAAATTGGGCTGCTGCTAGGGAAAAAGGCAAAGCAGTCCAAAATTAGGGTTTGTTCCTGGCATTAACACAAACTCCTTACCTAACAAGTCAGGTACTTGTTTCTTTGTGCCTCAACTTCCCTGCCTATGAAAATGAAGCTAATAGCTCCTTACCCATTCTCAAAGTGCTTAGAGAATTAATTTACATCTAAAGTGCTTTGAGCTCCTATGACAGGAATTATTACAGAAATATGAAATGTTCTTGTTATTTTTCCAGAGAAATAAAAATATCCAGTCACTCAGCCAATTGGCAAGACAATTCAGATGCTTTTGACTGTGGATATCTCTGTTTTCCAGCCTTCAAAAGGGTATGTCCAACACCTGATAGCTAGGTTTGGTTTCCCTTCTCTAAAATGAATGATAGCTGTGTTTTTAAACAGAGATAAGGCAAAAGGGGACAGTGGAGGATAATGGCAGCAGTTCGGGCTGTCTCTTTTGGCTTGGCCTCAGCCCTCTTATCTCACCTAATGGCAGAGTGGGTGCCAATGTTTATTTGGCCATTCTCATTCACCAGCTGCTCCTGTACCATGGTGTTTTTCTTTCCAGATGGCAGCACGATGTTCCACGATAAAACTGACACAAAAAACAATGCAAAATTTGTCAAAGAGAGGTTCAGCAAGCATGAGAAAAACAGCTGATATCTTTCAGAGCTAGCCAAGTTGCCTGACCTTGATGCCAGAGTAATTATGATCTGATTTGAACAGAGGGTAAGAAAAAAAACGCCACAGCCAGATTTATCAGGTATGTTTCTGGAAGAGGGAAAAAAAAAAGTTAAAACTCCTCTCCACTTTCTGGCTCTGTGACAAAATCAATTGCTGCAATCTGAAAAAGCTCCCAGAAGTCCCATATATTAGCAGGTCTTGCAAACTACTACATGCTGGTTAATTAATGTCCTTCTAGATACATATTTTATTCAATTATACTGTGATCTCATTCAAAGGAACACTGAGATGACATAAACAGCTGTATTTTCCTGGGTTTCATCTTTCATTTATCAATATTTAGAAGTATTGAATAGAGATTTAGTATTTAAATAATATTTATGCTTTTGAAAAATAAATATTCTCTCCAAACTCCCAGTTAAATTATTTCCAGAGATGTAATGAAATTGTTTATTAATTTAATGTCTCTGAAGGCTAGATATTTTTTCCCTACCAGACTATACACACAGACATAGGATACTTTTTGTCTTGCCTTAAGATCTATTGATTTTAAAACCTAATTACTTTAAATTACACATTTCCAATGATCCTTAAAAAATAACCAAAAATACTACTTCACTTAAATGGTGAACCCTTCCAAAAATCTCTTTTACATCTTGCAATGGCAATTCCCTGAAATATATTTTTTTCTTGTAGATTTCCTATTTTTGTGTCCTATGTTCCGATCTTAAAGTCAAGTTAATCATGTTGAATTCTGAGTACCTATAGACGTACATGTGATGATCCAGCTGCAAGACTCGTATCTTCGATTATAGGTTGTGCAGGTAAGAGACAGCTTCTGCAGCCCAGATGCCGAGCCCTCTTACCCGCTCCATGGATCTCCTACTCACCAGCTAGTCCAACTTGACACTCCCTAGCAAAGAGCTGCATGCACTCACATGCCTGTCTGACAGGCACCCCACACTGGTGGGTCACCCTGAATACTAGCACTGTCTGATACTCCTGCCTGAACCCTGGGCCCCCTGCTCACCTGCTATATCCCCGTCAAGCTTGCTAGCAAATTACGTGTGTGCACCCCGACACACACTAGGTTTGGGGAAGACACAAACACTTTTCCCTACTCCCCTGCTGGCACCAGGCACCTGGGCTGTGACTCCCGCCACCAGTGCTAAGAATCTTACTCACTTCACTCCTAGTGGTTTCCCCCGGCAGCTGTCACTCGGGACACACTGCTCCCATCCCAGCAGCTGGCACTGAGGTCCCCACTTCCCCCAGCTGCTGGTGCCGCAGGTGAGGGGCACCTACACTCCTGGCCTGAGTCGGGTTGCTGGCACCAAATCCACTCTTAGCCTGTTCCCCCGGTGGCTTCCATGCAGCCCTTGCAGTATGCATACACTCACAGGGGACAGAGTGAGATTACACAGAGAGACAGTTAAGAAAGTGTTTAATAGGAGAGGACAGACTGCAGTCATCAGGTGCAGGGCTCGGTCAGACAAGCATACTGAGCAGTGATGATTTCCATGTGGCAGGCCTCTTTTACACCCCTTTTGGTCTATTCCACCCTTTGTATCTCCCTAGTCCCCTCTCCCTAAACATTCCTGCATGAATTTTGCATAGTCCCACAGGACTCCCTCAAATATCCCAAATTTTCCTGTTCATCTTGTGTCCTCCTCCTCCTCATCAGTTACAAAGTCCAAGATGTCTCCTTCTAACATGATGCCTGGTAGTTTCTTAATGGCCCATCAATTCGCGCCCAGAGAATTCTGATCTTTGGTACTGACTTGTTATCACTTGTCTACAAGGTCTGTGTCTCTGTGAGTTCTTGTTCTACCTTTTTGCATTGAAAGGTCCTTGACTGAATATGCTTAATGAAGCAGATACTCCCACCTTCGAAATATCCTTACAAGAGTGACTCGCTTAAAGACAGACAGACTTTTCCACATGCTGCTTTTAATCTTCTTGAAACAGAGCTATTAGTAGCTGCCCTCTTCTGTTTTTAAGGGAGCCGTGAGAATCAAACAAATTGGAAGTACTAAAGTCAGAAAAGTAAAATTAATGCTTTACTTCAATAAAATACTGTGCAATAAAACCCAATTATTCTAATGAGAACTCAAAGATCCTCACCCAATTTTTAAATATTTTGGTCCGAACTCCTCAAATTCATACGGTTAACCTCTTCCAGTTCACCTACAAATCACTACTGAGGAATGCTGAAGAGGACTGCAGGAGCAGCAAGCCTGCAGAAGGAGACTGAGCCCATGCTCTGCCAATCGCCCCATGGGTGCTTGTCAGACGGCAGTGGAACAGTTCCGTGTTTCAGTTTCTGCTCATGGCAGCTTGCGGTTTAGTGGCTACAGACAGCACAGCTAAATGTCACAGTGCTCATGTTTGGTTCACATGTGGTGCCTGAGCTTGTCATCTCCAAATGAAAAAAAAACCATGACTTTTTCTCGTTTGAGTTAAAAAGCCAGAATTTTTATTGTGGAAATGATAGCAGTTATACAACTTCACTCGTAGCCTAGCCTTTATGAGAATGACAGAGAAAGTTCGACTACGGGTGCGTGTTGTCTTCTAGCTCCATCTCTGCCAGCCAAAGAAACGGTTGTTCCCACCTGGTTATCGCTACCCTCCCCTGTTCACCCCCATCCTCCTCACAGCTGCCAGCCAAGCAGTCCTGTGCCGGAGCACTTCCCATTCCTCTCAGAACAAGGTGGCTGATGGAGCTGTCCTGGGGCATGAGGGAGTCCTCATACCAGTAATTTAGGTGATAGATCTGAGGGAGAGGTAACATGCAAAAAGTGCTCTTTGGCTGACACCGGGAAAAGATTGATTGTGTCAGTGTAGATTACAGGAAGAGTTAGTTCATTTGCCATGATGGCAAAGAGGATGACATTGTCTCAGTTGTGCGAAGGCTTTCAGGCCTCTGTGCCTCAGAAGTAGGTACTGAAGGTATTGAAGCATTAGCAAAAGCTTTCCAAAGGTGCTAGGACAACAGTTCCTGGTTCCTGGTTTACCATTTTACTGAATATTCCCCAGGCTAGAAGGAATTACATGGAAAAATTTTACTCATTCTCTTTTGGTTTTCTCCAGTCATTTTATTTGCAGCAAATGCCAGCACATAAGCCTCTTAACATCCCAAACCCGAGCTTTTGTAAAGAGAACGAGCACAGATAGGTCATTGCACAAATCACCATTCCTGGCGTGTGACTTCTCTAGTTGTAAAAAGAAAAGGTCATTCCCTTTTAAAAAAATGGATTCACTTTGCAGATACTTTCCTTGCAACATCTGTATCATTAACTTTTACTTATAGGATTTCTCGTAAGAATCTGCAAAGCCATCTTAGGAGGACCTGACTGGAACAGTACTAGCCTCAGTCAGGCGTGTTTGAGCACTGCCACCCAGTTATGTACCACAATTATGTACTACTTCAATCACTAACACCTAAGCAAAATGATATGGATAGAAACCACTAAATACCTGCAGAAATCTGTGATTCAAGTACGCAGGTACTCAAAAGCTAAAATAAAATCTGTGAAATCCTTGGATTACCACCTAAATCTGTGTGTCACCTTATATAATAAAGAACAATGCATCAGTAAGAAAAAAGGCTAAATTCATCAGGTAGGTTACGTATTTTTTTTCATTCGGTTGCACAGTTTTTTATGTTTTGGTGACACAGAAGATATCTGATGCCTGACAAAAATCTCCCTTATACATTCTCTAACTGTATTATTTCAATTTATTGGTGATATAAACCAACATTAACTTTTTGCCACCTCTTGTTGTTGACAAGACTCTGGACTGAATATTTTTAGTCAAACATTGTAAGCTTTCATTCTTACATATCATTATCAATGGAACAAAATAAAACAATAAAGAGTCAGCAGAGTAACTGAAGTGCAGTTTCAGACCATTTGACGTACAGCAGCCTTTCCTGGCTGGCTAGCCTCAAGGAGGGGTGTTTTACCACATGATAAAATGTGCATCAGCTCCCTCTCTAAAAGCACATTCCTCTTTGGAAGGCTGACAAGGGCCACTTATCTTGTGCTATAATTCTGTCTGTGCCAGATTCATAAATGAAGTGGTATTTCACCCTAGACTAAGTAAGTGAGTTAGATGGACTTTCCCAAAGGAAAATCAAATATTCCAAGGCAATGAAAGAGTTAAGAAGGTCATAGGATTTGCCAGCCATCATGAAGTAATTCTTTGAGTCTACTCATCTCAGAATGACTTCAGATTCTGGACAACGTCCTTCTTCTTGAGATTCCAACAGGATCAGAGGACTGTCTCTATAAACAAGATTAAGCAGTAGCTGACTCAATGAAAACTTAGTGCTAATTCAGGAAGTCATTCTAAGTTACTGTGGATTTCCTAGATTCTCAATTCCTTCCAACAAAAATGAAAATCTTTTAATGTTATGGTTTAGATCACATTTACGCTTAAAAAAACCCACTGTGTAAAAACAACTTACTCGATCTATTCACTGGAGTGCCAAAAATACAGAGTTTTTTCCCCTTTTCAAGCTCTTTTTCAAAACTGCTTGGCAAAGGGAAAGAATCATAGCAGCTATTGTGGCTCATACATCATAGGAATTGTCAAGCAGGAACTAAATGTAACTGCTGTGTTAAAAGTCACCTAGTGAAATAACCTTTAAAGCTGCATATAAAGCAAAGACTTCAGTTTCTAGACTGACAAAAGATTTGTTTCATACCAGCAAACATTGACCTTTTTTTCACATAGACCTCAAATTAATCACTATTCTATTACATTCAGATATGTAACAAAGGACATTCCCTTCTAAACAAGATTTTGTTTTCCCTTTTCCTAGAAGACCCTTCCCAACTAGCACTGCATTAGAGCAATTGGTCATAACCTGTGCTGAGGAACAGAGTTTATATAGAGAGATAATTCTTTATTTGTCACATTTCAATCTTCTGTGTTCACTCCTCAATACTCACTGTCATCTTGGTATCCAATCTCATATTTTGAAAGTAAAATTATTGATTATGCAAGCAGAAAATTATTATAAAGACAAGTACTGATCCAAAAATATATTTCGTAATTTATCTTAGCATCACATAGGTGTTTCCTTTGTCCTAATTTTTATAACATCTCCACTTTGATTCTATGCAAAATGGCTATTTTACCTTCTTTTTATTTCATGAGAAGCACTGAACTAATCAGAGTTGCAGGCAGTCTTTGACCCTTGTAGAAATTTCAAAAGTCTTGAAAGGTTCCCTTAGGCCAGCTCCTGAATGTGTAACTCTCAACCCCTGGACGTTCCATAGCACACAGTATATGCTCACAGAAACTTAATTCTGTTGTCAGAGATCAGGTTTGCCAAGTTTTGGTAGTAATTACCTTTCCGAGCCCATATAGCAAAATGAATGAGACATAACATCTGTTTTCTGGTTTCTTAAGTAAACTTATATTGAGTGAATTCAATCATTGATTAACTGTTCAAGCCAATGAAACATCACATTTTTCAAAGTCAGAAATTATTACAGTTTCCATTGAGCCTATGATCTAATTAGAACTGAGTGGAAAACAATTTTCTCAGCCTGTTAAAATGTTTGAGATTTCAAGAATTTTCCCCAAACCACAGAACCTTGCAACAGCCTTCCCAGTGGCTGGAACCCCCAGTCTACTGTATGGAAGTTCAAAACCTTCCTACCCTTAATTCAAATCAAAGAATGTAGGTTTCCCACATCTTACTGATAGCCAAACCACTAGGAGGTTAGCTGTGACTCTGCTGGTTTTGATCTGAAATGGCGTCATAGTGATGGGGATGGGTCATGACTGATGTGAGGTTTGGGAAGCAGGATTGATTTTGAGGTTTGGGAATGGAGCATTACTAATTATTGGACAAGGTAATTCAAATCACTGTACTCATTTACTTTAGGGATATGAGAAGGGACTAAAGTAGATGAAATCTTTGCTGAAAAGATTCATAACAAACCCATCATTTCTGAGCTATAACTACCACACATTTGTATTTTCTAGGAATTGTTCTTTCCTAGCTCCAACAAAGTTTTCTGGAGATGGATTTCTGATAAGTACACCCCATGTCCGGCTTTATGAAAATCCTGCAAAAAACATTCTGCTTCCACAGAATGATGCTGCATCTCCTTGCAAATGAATTTTGATCAGAGTAGATTAGAGAGAGGCAGAATTGGGAGAATGGAGAAGGCTTTCAGGATGGACTGGAGGCTCAGAAATCCATAGATAGGAAAGAATAGGAGTCTAATGTGGAAAGACCAGGCACTAAGAAAGATGTGGGATGTAGAAAAGAATATTGTGAAGAATGTAGGAAGGGCTGGTAAAGGGGTGGGAGCAGTTTGGTGTCAGAAAAATTTTGGAGCCATGGCTCTGGTGGAGCATCTAAGATCTAAAGTGGTGACGTCGAGATGGTGTTGGGAAGTACTGGGGGCCTCTGGAGCCCTGATCCAGGATGGTTGGAGTTACAAAGGAGTGCTATTGTATTTGAACACCATCAGCCCTGATTTGAGAGAAAGGGGATGTGTATGTGAATGATGCCTTCTCACTTCCAGCATTTTACTTCTTAGTCTGTATTGTGCTGTCTTCTTTCTCGACTTCATAAAATGTAAAGTACAATTTTCTCTTATTGTCTCATCCATTATGAGACCAAAAGGACAAATTTGTAGTGTTGTGTCCTTCTGTTTCCTCTTAAGTGTCCCTCCTTCCCTCTTGTCATCAGATTCTTTACAATCACTGCTGCAGGCAACCGCAGCCTCCTTTCTTACGATGCCTAAGCCTGTAGTCCCGGTTTGATGAACCCTGTGAGGAAGTCAAGCATTTAGGTACATCATTCTCTTGCCCAACTACAAATCCTTCTTTATACAAGGTGACAATGTCTTGCCATGCTAATGCTAGATAACGAGTACACACTCACCTCTAGGTAAATTTGTTGCTCTCTTTAGAGTTTAATTGTGATTTGAATTCTGGTCTTCGCTAGTGATGCACTGAAATCTACATCACAGAACTCCATGAACCCCATGTTTCAGTGCAGACAACCAAGTCATAGAAACTGTAGAGAAGAGCAACTAATTCTTGCCTTTAACCCCAAACATTTATCTTCAGTCACTTTTGCCAGACTTGTAAATTCCTCACAATTCTGATGGCTTTTATGGGTGATCTTGGCCATTAGTGCCAAAATCTTCATGGACTTCATCAAGATAAAAAATTCCTTTTATTGTTTTCTTAAAATGTCAAATCCTGGAAACTGTGACTTAAATGAGATTCTTGGCTTTCATTCACTTCAACAAAAGATTACTAGGCCTCGCAGTTGCCAAAATAGATTGGGAATATGAACTCTTCACACTTTGAACCCAGAAGATGAATAACTTTCCAAATGTAGTATTTTTGTAAATATAATTCCGAAAACAGTATCAATACTTTTGGGTGGCTGATCAAGATTTTTGAATGGTTGGAGTAGCCAACACTGCCAAGTCATTAACTGCAGAAGGCAAGAAGTAAGGGTGACGCAGTCAAGCACTCAGTACTAATCAAGGCTCAGTGTTCTAAGAACATCAAGCAGTGTAGATGAAATTAACACTGCTTCCAAAAAAGTGAATGTAAATTTTGCTAGTCTCTGCAAAATCAGCAGATCTGATCCCCAAACCCACTCATTCTTGCAGATACTCAGGAAAAATTTACAGATAATCTACTTGTGTCTATGGGATCAAATGATTCACGTCTCTGACACTGAACTGGAGACTCAAGAATTTTTTATCTTCTGAAATATAAAAGGAAGCATGTCTAGTCCACCTAGCTTCAACTTGTCAATTCTAGATTATTCCTTATTTCAGGGGAACAATTTCTAGAGAAATACAGATTTCTCTCAAAAACTTCATACTCCTCCCCACAGGAATGCAGCCCTTTGAAAAAAGCTAATGAGAAATGGGTTTATAATCCTGACTGAATGAATAAAACCAACTCACAACGAAGGCATTTATGTTTAATAATTTTTCAATTTATGTTAGATAGACTAAAACTTGGGATCACTTTTTTTTCCGTTTTTGGCTTCAGAGTTCATTGCTGAAACACACTGCTCCTGGTCTGCAAGAAAACACTTCTAGTCCTTCCCACCTTTAAGGGCTGAACTTTGTGTTGAGAACACAGATCCACTAGTAACAGATGTGGTCTAAAAAATCTTGCTAACCTCTTAACTTGAACCTTTCTTGAGTGTTCTTAGGTCCTGAATAAAAATATTTATAAAATGCTAGTGTAGTCATAAATAAATCTCTAGGTAGGCACTAGGAAATTCTCCTTATCAGAACTACCTCTTTTGTTCTTTATTAGTTTCTGCTTTGCTTTAGGAACATCTACCTCTCTGTCACATCCCTGACAACATCATTATTTTTCTTTCCAGCTATTGTCCATACTATGGAATGGTCATGTTTAATATTTTCTGGTTTTACCCAACACTAGGTGACATTGCCATGAAATAGTCCTCTTGTTCTCTGCCTCATTAGCATGTAAAGCAAGGAAATACTTTGAAAGTTGCCACAACACTAGCTACTTGGCAATAGTATAGTAAAGATCTTACAAATAATTTTGGGTTAAAAAAAAAAAAGTGCTTTTGCACAGGAATATCAGAAGATATATTAAAATTTCATCATATCATATCATATCATATCATAGCATATCATATCATATCATACAATATAATATGTAATGCAATGCATTACAATACAATACTTCCTGCATAACCAACAATAATTTGTGATCATTACAAATGACTTCTCCATCTCCCACCTGCTCACAAAACGCTGGCTTTTTTCTCCATACTACCTGTTTTTTCATGACATTATGAATAATACATTGCATCCCACATTATAGGAAATGTATTTACAAATGGAGTCTAACTGCATCATCAGATGTGCAATCTGTAACTTTGCATTTTAGAATGAGCTAAATGATTGAGAGCACTTGAAAGCGACTTCCATTATTTATGTCACAGTCAGTCTGAATTTGACTATCCTCTAAATCTGTCGATTTGAGCCAAGTACCAGGCTTTACTGTACTATTGACTTTTAAACAGTACTGTCCATCGATTTAATTGGAGAATCCTGATTAAAAATTGATGTGACAATGTGCCCTATTGCCCTCAGTCTGCACATAAAGCTAGTACTGATGTTACATCTGCAAAGTTATAGTCATTCATATTCAACTGCTGTTCAGCTAGTTGTAGTTAAAATTGCAGATCATGCTTTTAGAAATAATACTAACAGCAATGAGTAGATACAAAGACCATTCCTTTTACGAGGAAGGGCTGGAAACAGATGCTGTGAGCCATATTCACTTCCCACTAAAACCTTCATACTTCTACCTGTTTGAAAAAGACTTTTGATTCAAACATCCTTCACAAGAACAGAAACTGGGACTCAACAGGACTACCTGCAAAGGAAGAGCTGAATCATTTATCTCTTGGGCAGTGTTGATATGATCAAAGAAACAGAGGTTGACTTGTGTGGAAGGATATAAGAACATCTGTGAAGAATATCTAAGGCCCAGTGCAAAACTTCTTAAGCACTCCCTTGTAGTTTCTTGATGTATTTGTTGAGTATGTACTTTCAGTGCACCTCTTCTTTCCTGCAGTGTCAATGTTCCATTAACTGAAAGGTAAAATTTAAAGAAAACACGCTGTCCTACTGATGCCCTCTAAAGCAACAATTTCTACTGATTTTCTTAATGTACTTGGCAGAAAACATAACTTCAAACTGACATTAACTACTTTGTTAACTACATCTGAGATTCACTCTCACACAGTACAAATCTGGAGTTAACTACTAGCAATAACTCTGAATATATTTCAAAACATCATAATAGCAAGTGTTACTGAGGAAGAAGAAATGAGAAGATTTCTTTTGTCTTTATAAGACAGGTTAAGGACCCAAACTAAAACCAGAAAGCAAACCAGCAGAAAGGCAAGTTACACAGATTAGAGTATCGCTGCTGTAGACAGCTGGAAACATGGACTGAAATATACTACATACAGCCAGATGGCCCAATACAATCTCCACATTGGTAGCTGTATATTATTAAAAGAAATTATTTTGACCTTTTACAGAATCACAGAATCACAGAATGGTAGGGGTTGGAAGGGACCTCTGTGGGTCATCTAGTCCAACCCTCTTGCCAAAGCAGGGTCACCTACAGTAGGCTGTAGAGGACCTTGTCCAGGCGGGTCTTGA